>ERZ827471.1393-NODE-1393-length-14720-cov-2.975997_pt1 | contig 14720 bp, 24 predicted proteins | sample MGYA00519772_ERZ827471 | MGnify/ENA primary metagenome ERZ827471 (study PRJEB31778, sample SAMEA3449315) | human gut metagenome | biome: human gut; feature: human-associated habitat; material: faeces | place: United Kingdom | collected 2010/2012 ... | reverse complement strand
ACCATCGGCAAAGACCAATCGCCGGGCGGCATGGCGTCTCTGGACTGGCTCACTACGTCAAGAGTATTGGAGAGTTCGGGGGAATCGGTATAGGTGGGGGCTTGAGAAATGGAACCACGTCCTGCCGGGGCCACAAAACCGGATGCAGCCGGTTTTTCCAACTCTCCCGGAACCGTCTCAACCATCGCAAACGCCCGTTGGACGTTCGATTTCTGCACAGAGGGGCAGTACTGCGACATCGTTTACTCCTTTGCACCGCCCGAGTAGGCGGTATACCACGGAATGGTTGTAGAAATGAGGTAACGTCCCTGATCGGGGTCCGTTCCCCTATTGGCGGTAGAGGGCACATCAAGCCATACACGACACTCGCCAGTGTAAAAGGGGGTTTCCCTTATGAATTGCCAAAAATAGCTCTCTAGCCCGCTGGCAATTCTCCACGCTTCATCAACATTCATTCCCTGCGGTAGGGATTGCGTGATGATGTACACACCGTCGCGGATAGCGAGAGAACCGGGTCCACCAAGTTCTTGTGTCGAGGATTCCCCTGGATTGAAACCCGTTATGATATGCAGCTTGGACAAGTCAGGCGTTGATGAGACGTTAAGCCCCAACCAAACGAACGGTGTCGGGGTGCCCGGCAAAAGCTTCTTCATCTGCGCAAGCATGGCGTTGTCAAAAGCTTTCCGTATGAGGTCGAGCCGAATCATGCTTTTCCAAGTTCCTGTTCAAGTTGCCGGGTCATTTCTCTGAGAGTCAACGAAACCATGCCCGCAGGGGCCTGTTCCTTTGACCATCCCGCCTCTAGCGCTTCGATATACTCAAGATTGTTTGAGATAAACCAAACAGATGCAGGAGCTACCGATATTTCCTCAAGAGCAGAAGCGACAGCCGCCCGCACCTGAGTTTCTGAAATTTCTTTATCTTTGAGTTGGGGATACTCTTTGTCCGGAGCAACCCCCGATGGTGCCGTTCCGACGGCGAATTGCCATGAAGCCCTCGCCCGCCCCGTATCGACAGGCGTTCGCATGACGATGCGGACAAAGACTTCTGAGATTACTTTCTTGACGATGAGGAGGGCTTCCCCCTCAATGGTGAGCCGAACTTGCTCCTGTAATATCTTCTCAAACTTGTTCACATCGTCCGTCATGACGGAATCAAGTTCCTTGATCCTGCGACGGATTTCTTGGATGCGGTATTCGTAGGCTTCAACGGGCATTAGGCTTTTCTCCCTAATCGCTTATATCCCTTTGAACTTCCCGCACTCCGAACATATATTTTGTACACGATAGGGATAGAACCCGGTTTTGTGGGTTCTACATCAACGATATTCCACGCTTCCCCGTCAACATCTATCCAGTCGGTATTGTCAGGCTTGGGGATTGCCAAGCCTCCAGCCCAAATCACGGCATCGCCAACTTGGATGAGCGTTCCAATCTCCTGTAGAGAGATGGTGTCCCACAACCCATAGAACTCTGTTGGTATTGTCTCGACTTCGGGTTGCCCCGTGTCTGGATTTGGCTGTTCACTCTCATTCTCTTGAATGAAGGTCATGGCCTGTCCATTTTTTCTGAACTGCTTATCCGCTTTTTTAGCAAGTGCTGTAGGATTCATCGGTAAACCCACCACATATCAGGGTCTACCCTCCATAGCCACCTGTACACGGCTTTTGTGAGCTTCCCTGTCAGGTAGCACAGGCGTTCCTCTTCATCGACGCTGGCGTCGGGGTTTATCTGCAAAACACGGCGGCATTGCTGGCTGGCGTGCTGGCACTCATGGGAAACAATCTCTTCATCCCATTCACCCACCGCGAAATGGATCTCCCCAAGTTCGTCAGAGGCATCCACCGTTCCATCCCGGCGCAGGGTAAAGGACTCGGGACACGTGAGTCCCTTGACGGCGGTTGAGCATTTATCACCGTGGCAATCCCTCGCCTTTTGCAACGCCTTCCCGTTCGTCCACAGGTAGACAGTCCAGTACTTGGGACCGCCTTCAACCGGGATATGGGTATGGGAAAGGACTTGTGAGAGTTCGGGATGGTAGATGCAAGAGCCCATGCTATGCCCTCCCCGTTTCGGAAAAACCGGAGATACTCCCCGATTGACCGGGAATTTCCCTCAAAAATGCCCATATAAGGCCGGAAACGGCAGGATACAGGGTTTCGCTAGCGGCATCGTCAAAATAGCTGGTAGAGATAGGCCCAACGGTTTCAGACGCCACACGGCCACCGCGTTCGATGGGTGCAAGCGGGTCTTCCCCGGCAATGAAAAGCGCGGCAAGTTCGATACAGGCCCGTTTGACCGCAGAGGGAACAGTGTCACAAGCGACGAATTGCATCACGCCGTGAATATTCTTGACTCCGGTAGGCACTCCGGCGCGGGGCCACGCCATAGGCCAATCGTACTCAATCTTTTCTCCTTTCCACTTCAAACCGTTGAGGTAATCGGCGGAACGGATGAGGGCGGCTTCTTTAGCTGAAAGCTGCGGATCTGGCTCCAGATCGGAAGACGGCGGCGCGGCCCAACCAGAAACACCACGGGATAAAAGATAAGCGTCCGCATCTGCTACTGAAGCGTAGGTATTTGCGCCTTCGGGCATGGTTCCATCTTCAACGATAAGAGGCATAGCTATTCTTTGCTCCAAGGTGCGGTAATAAATCTTTCGGCGTAAAGGGTGGTCTGTATTTCCGCCGGGCCACCGCCCCTAATCCGGAGAATGAAGTCAGAATCCATCAAGAAAGGAATACTGCGTCCATTGACCGTAAGAGACTTCACAGGCACCGGATGCCCTTTATCGCTGCACCCACCAATGTTGATTTCCACCGTTCCGGGAGCCAGCTTTTTATCTTCCATATTCCCTCCCTACTCTGCTTCCACATAGTCACAGGGTGGCGTTTCTTTAAACCGTACCGCCTTGATGGTTTCCCGGCCTTCAAAAAGAGCCTTTGCGATGCGGTGCCATCCGTCCATGACAAACCCTGATTCATCAAGAATAATCGGACAATTCAGATCGGCTTGCTGAACTCGCTTCATCTTGCGGGCAAGATCGTATGCGCAAGAAACGGGGTGCCAAACGTTGGAACTGGCGTTGAGGGCAATCAGGGGCAAGTCAAACGGCTCAAGCTCTTTCGCCCGCTCAATCAAGTTGGCGACGATATAGACCTTGTTCCCGTCCCGATACTTGTTCTCGGAAAGCTTCGTGACATTGAGTTCAACCGTTTCATACGACATATCTTTGTCCTTTGTTCCGTTCTTGATTCCGGGCGGGACATGGGAGGCTGTGCCCCGCCCGTGGTCAAGCTCAGACGCTAGGCGTTAAAGAAGTGCTGTTGCTGTGGGCCTGTGCTCGTGACCTTAATATTGAAAATTAGGAAGAACGTCCGGACTTGCGATCTTCTGCCTTGGCTTCCGGCGTAAGCTGCGCCCCGGAAACGCCATCAGAATTTGGCTGGTCAGCTCGTTTGATGTGCCTGTACGAAGAAGGGACTTCACCCGCTACCATATCGCACATTTCGATGAAATCGCCGGGCTTCCATGCCGAAGCGTCCCGAATGAGTGCCCCGAGTTCCTGAGCCTTTTTCTTGTCTTCTTCCGTAGGGACGCCCTTGGAGAAATAAAGAATCTTTGTTTTCTTGCACTGTTCCATATCGTTACTCGCTCTTCATCATGACACCAGCGGTGTCTTTGTTGGACGCTGCGGTCTTATCCCAATTGGAAGACGTACCGATGGACACGTTGGAAGGAGAACTACCCCCGTTAGCAGTGTCCCACGTGTAACCACGCAATCCGAGATTGTACGACCATTCAGCCTGATAAAGACGCTGGATGTTTTCCGTACCCGTCTTCTCAACCATCGTGGCGTAAAAGTCGTTGTTCGGCTGGACGAGGGCGGCTTGCGGGACAAGGCCGAGCGAGTAGTAATAGGCAGGCGTTGCCGGTTCTTCGGACCTAGCGGGAACGTAGAGGGCCGGGCTATCCGTCATGACAAAGATACGCCCAAACGGGTCTTCGGTAACGTTGATGCTTTCGTACTTGAAGAGCTGCTGCCCGTTTTTGATGGCCTCGCCCCAAATGTCATGCATGGTCTTAGAATGAACCACCCACGCGACAAGCGAAGTCGAACGGTCGCCAAACTTTGCGGAAGTCGCCGCAATATTGGAAAGGCTTGCGGTTTTATCCGTTGTCTTGGTCACGTCATTTACCACTTCCGCATTGCCCGTCATGGCCGATACAAGTCCAGCAAGAGCCGAGTTGAGCTGGTCTTGCAGCGTGGCGGGAGCAAGCTGCTCGGCAATTACAACGGCAGCGGTTTCGGGGTCTTGTTTAATCCATTCATACTGGGCGGGTTCAAAAACGATTTCAGGCGTTCCGGAAGCGACCTTCACGGATACGTTGGAAAGCTGCTTGAGTCGGGCTTGCTGGATGGTATTTGTACCGTTGTTTACGTCTCGACGGCGTACGAGGTTTTTGATTTCCTGAAAAGAAGCGACCATAGAGAAATCGCCCACATTAGCGTTGGAAGGTGCGAGGGTAATAGCCCCCCGCGTCGCCTCATTAAAGAGATTGACTTGCTGGTCTACCGTTGCTGTGACGGCGGTATAAAGCTGCGAAGTGAATTTTACGAGATCAAAGGCCATTCAGTACCTCACTGGTTTTTCAAATTTCTTGGATCACGGAGGAAAGCGGCTTTCTCTTCACGTGTCTTGCATTCGGCATAGGTTCGGGGGGTGCCAGTGCCGCTATAGGAATTTTTGGAAGCCCCGGAACCGCCGGGAAGCGTATCCCGAAGGATGCGTTCCTTGAACGGATACTTTTCGATGATGGATTCAATGGCTTCTTCAGGATTAGCGATTTCGCCGGGATTGATACGGCTCGGAATAGGCTTACCGTCCATAATGGGAACCACTTTAAATTGCCCGTCCTCTTCCTTCACCTCAAAATGGCTTCCAAAGTATGCATAGGCCATATCGGGGGGCAGCATAGTGCGCTCTTTCAGGAACGGACTGGAATCGAAAACGCCCTTAACCAGAAGATTGCGAATTGCGGTATCCTTGGCAGACAGCTTTTCGGAATAATCTTTTTCTGTCTTGGCAAGCGTTTCTTTCATCATGTCAAGCTGTTGCTTCCATGTATCGCCAAGTTGCTTTTTCACCTCTTCAACCTTCCCGGCATCAATGAGCTTCCCAGCGTCAAGATTCGCGACGGTTTCAAGGGCGGCCTTGGCCTTCTCCGGATCAAGCCCTTCAAACAGCTTGAACTTGGCATTGAGGTCATCCAGTTCCTTACGGCGTCCGGCGGATTCCGCATTCACAGCGGACAGCTTGCCTACCAGATCGGGGACATTGTAGGGGATTTCTTTGCCGTCATCGGCTACCCATACAGGGATACCTTCCTGCAAAACCGCATTGCCGTTGTCATCGAGCTTGAGTTTCATCTTTTCCTTCTCGGTTCGTTGTTGCGGCATCACGCCGGATTCATTGCCTCGGCTTCACGCCACCTCTGCGGCTCGTGCCGCGTAACTGCTCAGAATAGACGAGGCTGGAGAGGAAAAAACAACGTGATGTTGGTACGAAATACGAAAAGGCACAAAAAAATCCCCCGCATCGTCTGACACGGGGGATATTGATTGCGGATGGAGGTGTGATTTTGTAGGATAGGGATGTGGGGCAACCTCTCCCGAAAGGAGGGTATCCCCATGAAACGCTTCCTCCGGGACGTTCTCGTTGGCTTGCTGGCGAGCGTTCTTGCGGCTGTGGTGGTTCGCTTGCTGAACCTCTAAAAACGCAGTTGCCCCGGTAGGGAGCGAACCTACCGGGGCGCAAAACTGTGATGCTGAATCACGGGGGACGTGCCCCACACGGGGCGGTGAGTGTTAGCGCACTTGCCGCCCTTCTTCTTTAGAAGATAAATTTTCCTGTTGGGAAGGTCAAGAGCCACTAGCGCAACGGATTTCCCTGTTCATCAAATCCCAACTGTTCCAGCGTGTACGGCAACCCTGTGCGCTTATCGCTCAGGTCTTCCCATCGCACTAGTCCCTCTTGAAGCAACCTTCCACGCACTGGCCCGACGCTGGTTTTCAGCTTGTCTTCTGCCGAGAGGGATTCCCACCAGCCGCCGAAATTCTCTTTCGTGGTGCCGAAGTTCAGGATTTTTCGACCGCCCGTACCTATCGGCCCCTGCTCTCGGATAGTCCACGGCCTCGCAACTTCCTCAAGTTCGTCTATATTCAACCCAATCTCTCGAAATGTTTTCAAGATCGGTACATATACGCCTCGGCAATTCGGGTGCGCCGGGAGTTCGGGACGTTTCTCGTTTTTCCCATACACGGCTCCATCTGCCAACGCACAGATTCGGCATGTACGGTTATCGAGCGTCTCAACGCGCTTGTATCCCTTGATTATTCCCTCATTCTGCTCGTAAACCGCTTCTTGTGCGCCCGTATTTGCACTCTGAACGTACGTTCGGACTAAGGTTGTGGCCTCGCGTTGAGTTATGGAGAATCCCGCATCAGCCGCCGTCATGACGCGTTTGACGAGCTTGCGGTATCCCTCACCCATGACCACGCCCTCGCGGATGGCGTCCAGAATGGAATCCCGCGCCCCGGTCGAGAAGGCATTGCCCACCCAGTCGGAAAGTAATTTCCCGCCTAGGGGCTGGTCTTGGAAGAATTGCTTCACCTGTTCCCGTGTGAGCCCTTCAACCAGCTTTACCGCCTTTGCTTTCCCGTCAAAAGACAGGATGCTGTTGTACGTCGCCACGGACGCAAGGGCCACGCCTACGGACGCTTCGGAAATGTAGCTGGTGACGCTTGCCGATGTGCCCGCAAGAACATCGTCAATCCATGCGGAAATCTGGTCATTCCTTTCCCTCGTCCACTCCGAAATGGAGGCCAGACCTTGTGCTTCGGCTTCGATTTGCGCCACGATTCCGGCACGTGCCGAACGCAGCACTTTGATGAGTTCCGACACGGCCTGATCGGAAAGCAAGCCGAGTTCATGCCGCCACCAAAGGGAACGGGAGAGAAGATAGAGTTCAGCGAGGTCTTGAGGGGTCATTCTCTACCCCACGACATCATAACATCTTCTATGCTTTGAGCATATACATTCTCTCCATTACAATTGTGACAACACATTGCATAGAATGAATCAAAGTATTCATATGCGTTAAATGATAATTCCACATGATCGCGTGTTCCACAATTTCTACAATTCAATATCATCTCTGGTTTAACTATACATGATTGTTCAAACTCAGCATAATGATGAGATAAATCTATCTCTCCCTTCGCATACCTTTTGAACAATTTAAAGTCATGCCTTATCTGTTCTGGAGAACGAGGATCGGGGAAAGGGATTTCATCGTAATTTTTTATTCTCATCTTCCAACTCCCGAATCCGGGCAATGAGTGCCTTTACTGTTCCGGGGTGTATGGCAGCGATATAAGCGGAGCGTATCCTTTGATCTTCTGGTATCTGTGGCTCCTCTTCTTCACTCTCAGAATCAATCAAGTCCCAACGCCTCTCGCACAGGCAAACCTCGTTACCATCCAAGTCTATGACGTGCCCCCAATCGTACCTTGGATTCCCTTCTTCGGGCACTTCCCATATCCCCGGTGAGATGCGTTCAACGGAATTCGCCAGCCGTTCGAGTTCGTCAAGGTCGATATCGTTCATTTTTTATTTTGCAGCCTCTCGAAGATCAATATCATCTCTATTACACCCTTCAATATCTATTTTTACTGACGGTGGAGAGTAAGGGCTTACTATTTCCTCAATGGGCATTTTATGGTTTGCGGTTATAATTCTGTTTGAAGTGATACTACGGATAGGCCCTTTCAGCGGATCGAAATCAGTTAAATGTTGAATATTAATGTCTACATCTAAGCCTTGTGCAAGAGCATTACTACATGCGGCACAAAGATTCATCACGGCGTCTTCAATAGCCTTACGGTAAGGTTCACGTTCAACCTTGGTAAGATCTTTCATTTTTCCTCCCACAGCTTACTCTTGAAATCTTCATCGGCGTTTATGTCTGCCATATAAATCGGTGTATTTTAATTCTATATAGTTACATTGGAACCGTTAACACAAATATCAACTACTACATCGTCATCAAAAATGGCTCCACGTATATCAAATGAATATCTATCTTTCATTGCGATATTTAATGCAGATTCAAGTTCATACGATGCTTCTTCAATCTCTTTTCTTAGTTTTTGTATTTCTTCATTGTTAAGAGGGCTGGTTACGCCGGAAATCAACCTAGCATCTCCAACGTAAACCTCAGAGTATGTGCCATAATCTCCCAAATATCTTCTTCTACTTTCTATATGTACTTCAAAGTCAATATTATTCTGCCTAGCCTTGTGTATGGACATATACATTTTCTTCGCACAGTGTCCAACAATTTCAACGTGTTCTTCGAATTTCATATCTCCCCCCCTATTATGTATTTACCCGCCATTCTACCAAACATCACAACCCATTGGAAGTAAAAAGGCACGGCGTGAACCGTACCTTTATCTTTAAATATTCATGCCTTGCGTTCCCGTCCCTCCAAGAATATTCGGCAAGCGCAAAGTTCCAGAAGCTCCCCTCGTGCTTCCAAGCTCTTGCTGCAACCGCGTCTCTTCCTCTTTGGGATTCCATCCCTCGGGCATCATCTTCTTGACTGCGGATGTGTTCCTGATGGTTTGCTTGGAGATGATAGCTTGCGAGTTCAGGGATACCAGCGCGGACACAATTGCATCCCCTGCGGCCTCAACATCGTAATTCTCTGTATAGGGCGTGGAAATGTCGCTATCGTCCAGTCCCATCCATCGGGCTGCGATTTTCCAGCACTGCGCCTCAGCATTGGCGCACCTGCGGGCGAAGTTAGCAAGCTGTGTATCAAGCTGTTGGCGGTCAAGCTGTTTGGATTCGGCGGACTCCCCTACCCCGGACTGCGGGCGGATCATGCGGAGCGCGATTTCACGCACCGAGTTCTCGTCACGGGTCAAAAATTCAGTCTGCGCCGAAAAGGAGGTTCCCGTGGATTCCACATACTGCGCGGTGATGCCGCCTGGGTCCGTGCTCATAAGGGCGTTAGAGCTTCCCAAAATAAAGGAATCCCAATTTTCTCGGCTTATCCCGCCCACATTGAGCAGAGGGACGGCCCGGTCGAACAGCATCTTATCCAGTTCGGAATCGCGCCTGTAGATGCGGAGAACAAGCGAAAGGACGTCATCCGTCGCCGGGACGCCAGACATGATGGAACCCGCCGTATCTTCAAACGTGAACGGAACGATGGGCACCAGCCCGGAAGGGTTTATCCCTCTACCGTACTCTTTCCACCCGAGGCTTGTGCCTGCCTTTGCCGTGGAATCCGTTTCCCGCCTGTAGCGCGTCCATTCTGTCCGCGTCCACACGGTCAAGGTTTCGTAGCGCGTACCCTTGGTAAACGGGGCATTCCCCTCCATACCTGCACCGTGGATGACAACCCAATCCAGCCCGTCCGCTCCGATTTGCCAATCCCAGACGTCCGTGGGATCAAGGGAGATGAAATAAGGCCACTGCCTGCGCCCGGCTTCTTCCGCTTCGGCTTGTGTAATGCCCGCCTGCGGTTCCGCATCAACCTGCACAAACCTGATGCCCCCGGCAGCGGCAAGGCGCGTCACATCGGCAAAGAAGGTATTGGCCTTGGTGCCGAGACGGTCAACGTTGTCCTGCATATCCTTAAGCTTGGCGGGCAATACGCGCTGGGGCCTCCCCTCGTTGATGAAGCTGGCGAACACGTCAACAATAGGGGCGGCAAAATTACGGTAGGTTGCCCGCTGGAACCGGATATCATACTGCTTTTGCGTCTCGTACGGGTGCCGGATAAGATACGCGGGGTTTTCCTCCACACGCCTGCCGCCTTCATACAGGTCAAGGGCCAGCCCCCGGCGTTGGTATGACTCGGAATAGTCCGGGTGCTTTTTGCTATACTCAGTGTTGTCAGCCATATATTTTCTCCTAGCCCATTGAACTGCCGAAAAAGACTTCACGCTTCTTAAACATTACCGCGTACCTGCATTCATCAAGCGCGTGGTCTTCAAATTCCGTATCAATGTCATCCGGGATATGTTCATCCCTCGGCGCAGCGGGAAGAGTTCGGATCAGTTCGGTACAGGTATTGAATACATACAGCATGGGTTCTTCCCCCTCCTGCCATATCCGCTCCCGCATTTGCTGCCATCCTGTGACGCGGGAATTGTCGGCCCGAACCCACTTAATCCCCTCAGAAGCCATATTGTCGGCTACGCTTGGGCCGTCAGTACTAGCGTAGATAGCAGGATCGGCAGGGCCGGGATTGATACGAATCCCCATAGCCTCGGACATCTTCCGTTCACGTTCACGGATGCCCTGCGCTACGTGCTTGCTGGACATCCTGAGCCCCTCATTGGGGACTACCATGCCATTGGAGCCACGTTTGGCACCATACCACTCAGCAAAACGGATGAATGCCCCACGGGGGTAGAAAACGCCATCCGGGGCCTGTGTCCCGTCAGCAATGGCCCACCACCCTACTGAGAAGGGATGCGAACTCCCCCAGTCAAACGAGCGGAAGCAATACCAATTCCTAGGAATATTGAAAGGCTTTACAATATTGCGTGAGGCTGACCACACATCTCCGAAGAAAGAGCCCGCTACGACATTCCAATCCCCATTGAGCCATGCCCGGCGCAAGCTATCATCAGCGATGGACTCAAGACGTCGCAGGTAATCGGGGTCTGCCTCCACAAGATTCTTGTTGTCGTAGATGGTAGCGGGAATGAATACGCGCTTACCCCCATGTGACTCGACAATCGGGGTCAAAGCTGGTGCGGGGTCAATGAAATATCGCTTAACCCAAAGATGGCCCGGCCCAAGAGGGTTGGCTGTGCAACGAATCATCTTAGGAACATTGGGATCGCTAGAACGGCAGAACCCTTTGGCCTTCTCGTAAACTTCCTGTGATGGCAGGTTGCAAAGCTCGTCAAACCCGACAAAAGGATATTCATGCCCTTGGTAGTTCTCCATATCAGCCGGGCGCTTGGCATGGCGCAGCTTCAAGGTTTCCCCTTTCGGGAATACCCATTCCATAGCCGACCCCCGCCAATGGGCACCGGGGACAATGGCAGGATAGAACCTTTTTGATTTGCTAACGATTTCTTCAAGTTGCTTATAGGTTTGCCGGAAAATAATCCCTTTCCATGAGGGTCCAAATCCCAAACCTACGAACTGGATGTAATCCATCAGCAACGAGTCCGTTTTCCCCGGTCCACGAGAACCACCAAACAGGATTTCTGAATAGGGACACGAAAGGAAAAGGGTTTGGGCCTTGCTGTTCGGCTTCCAGATTACTTTTGGGCTGCTGTTTCCCATGCGTCCTCCGAAAGCAAGCCGGGAGTCACAAGGACACCGGACTCGGGCTTGTCCATGTCCACTTCATCATCCGGACCCTTCCCAAACCTGTCTTGCCCTCCGTACCCTCTGCACTTTCCCTTTCGTTCAAGATAATACTTTATCGCCTCAAAGTCTCCACCATAAATCATAGAAAAAAGACCTTCTTCGCAGACATCAAGTATTGTATCTTTCTCATTTTGGATAGCCTGTCTCACTTCATCATATCTATCTATGTAGTCATAAACGGCTTGTCGAGACACGCTAAGCTTTTCAGCTATCCTTACAATAATGCCTCCTGTCCCTTCAATTGCTTTTAGTATAGCGTTAAGAGACGGCCTACGGCAGACTTTGATCTTTTTTGTAGTATCTTTTTTTGCCGTTTTATGCTTTACTGGCTTATCAGCTTTGGAGGTTGCCATGATCACCACCTTTGACGAAATGATCGCCCACGTTCAAGAAAAAACATATGAGAACAATGTGTTGCTATCTTTTTCAGGCGGGAAGGATGCATGGGGGACATGGTTCGCCATTCGTGACCATTTCAACGTGACGCCCTTCTATTACTATATCGTTCCCGGCCTTGAAATCATTGATGAATACCTATCCAGATGTGAAAAGCGGGTGGGTAAAATCCGGCAATACCCGCATCCTATGCTGTACGATATGCTCACAAGCTGTACGGCACAGGCCCCCCAACGGTGTTGGACGATTGAACATCTTGAACTCCCCCGCTTCACCAAAGACGACTTGCACCGCTGTGTTGAAAACGACTGCGGGTTTCCTGAAAAATCTTGCTATGTGGCTCTTGGACTGAGGGCGGCGGATTCCATCATGCGCGGTAGCTACTTCAAAAAGCACGGCCCCGTTGATGACAAAAGAAAGGTTTTCAGCCCTATCTGGGACTGGAACAAGGCGCGGTTGCTTGAAGAGCTGAAGACGGACGGGGTGAAGCTTTCCAAAGAATACGAATTTTTCGGGCGCACCTTTGACGGCCCTGTACTGCTCTACTCGTGGGGGCTGAAAAAGCATTCCCCGCGAGACTATGCCCGGCTTCTGGAATGGTTCCCCATGCTTGAGGCTGAGGTATGGAGATATGAACGGCACCTTGCCAATGGAGGAAATTGAGATGTTCCTAAACAAATACGACAAGCCCGCAACAATGGCAGACCGTAATACCCGGCATGTAACCATGAAAAACCCGCTCGACGGGCTCAAATACTCGGGAAATGTGAGCGCGGACGCCCTCAAAGAGCTTGAGATTGTGCTCAAGGCTTTTCGCGCTTCTGATGCCGGAGAGAATAAAGGACCGTACGGCATTGATTCGCGTTTTTTCTTTACGATAGCTTTTGAAAGCTTCGCACAGCGTGAAGCTTTCCGAAAAGCCTTGAGCCTGACACGGCACGGTGAACAGTACTGGACGGGGGAAGCCTTCATGGGCTCGCTCGAACTTCTGAAAGAGAAGAAAGGGACTTCACTCTCCGAATACAAGCGGGAAAATCCTTTCGCCAAACGGGAAGCCCCTGTAGCTGCAAAGGCTGAACCCACCAACGCCGAAAAATACTCAAAGCTCCGGGCGGAAGTAAAGCGGACACAAGAAAAGATGCAGGGATATACCGAAGACCGCACTTGGATCGCCGTATGCTTCCCTTCCGAGAAAGACATGGAAGCCGCCCGCAAGAAGCTTGCCCTTCCGGAAGGAAAGTTCATACACGTAGAAGACGTGTGCAACGCGGTAGAAAAGAAATTCGGCATATCCCTTGATGTTCCTGTAGTTCCGTTCGGACTGAGGGCTGTTGCCAAGCCTGACAAAGCCCTGCTAGCCCTCGTTGAGGATTATTAAATCAGGTTCCAGCCCTGCCACCGCCAGCCCGGGAAGCGGCTGTACCGCCCCCACGTCCGGCCCGTCTTCCCGCCGCCATCTGCCTACGGGTAGCCGCAAGAGCCCTTGCACGAGCGCCCATATGTCAAACTCCTTTGTTGATGTGTAAATCTTTGCCTCTGCCGATATTTCAAACCCACTCACATAACGAGGGGCAAGAAACCTATTTCTGTTCCCTCTGGAACCGTTTTTCATCGCGTTTGTTCAGTTCTTCGATTCGCGTACTGAGCGACGTGTCCAAATCAAAAGGTGCGCCTTTCCGTTTGCGCCGATACCCCAATTTTTGGGGTAGCTGATGCCCAGTATTTGGGGTATCCATATTTCCAGTATTATTTCCAAGCGCAAGAACCGCAGCGCGTCCTGTTTGCTGAGAGATGAACACCCCGGAAGCTATCAGGCGTTGAAGGGCTTTTTGTACCGTGTTCCGTGAATAGCCTGTCTCGTCAATGAGCGTCTTCTGACGGACTTGGATGGTTCCCGTTTTTTGATTGAGATGCAGTGCAAGCACCATTCCGACATAGCGTTCACCGGGCAGCAAATCCATTTTCAGGATAACCCGTTGCAAGGCGTAAGTGTCCATCCATTTTTCCAACTCCGCTATCGGCCCCGCATGAAAACCTTGGGCAGGGCAAGATGAGGCTATTTCTTGCCGAGATTTTCTATGATTCCCTTGATATTTCTCTTGATAAGAGGCCCGCAACCATGTCCGAACATAGCAGACGAAACCGTGTAAACCATACGTATACCTTCGGATGAATTTGCGGCACACACCCAAGTCATGGCACCAAAGCAAATGCCAATAACCCACGAGGCGAGGATGTCGCTCACCCTCATCTCACGATGATATGCCCTAGCTGTTTCCCATTCCACGGCTACACCGCCTACAGCCCCAAGAATGATCCAAGTAATTCCGCCCGAAAGCAGGTCGATAGCACGGGAAAAATCCGCGATAATTTTTTCCAGCATAACCAGCCATATTAATACCTTGCTTTGACCTGTTCCACGTCATTGATCCATTGGGCGAGAGTCCCGGCATCTCTTGAATCCATCCACACGCCATCGATTCCATCAAGATTCACTTTTCGGATGCTCGCCAGTATGGGCGTAGACGGTATCTGTGTTCTTTCCGCCCAATTTGCTGACGAGCACCCCAGAAGCATCAAGAGCAACAGACCGCCGAAAATCGTCAGCAGCGGCTTTATCCACCGTATCAAGAAGGCGTAAAGCAAGTTGCAGGAAGGACAGAATGACGGCGGTAATGTTCGACACATGCCCTCACTTCCCGGTCACGGCCTTAACTTCAGACTGTACGGCGGGGGACTTCCCGTCAGCCACGGCGCCCTTGTTCTGTCCAAAATGCGCTGCAAAGGCATGAACCCAACGATATACAGCGGCATAGGCCCCGGTTGTTTCCTTGGGTACTGGCATCCAGACGGTGAC
>ERZ827471.1381-NODE-1381-length-14826-cov-3.452779_pt1 | contig 14826 bp, 12 predicted proteins | sample MGYA00519772_ERZ827471 | MGnify/ENA primary metagenome ERZ827471 (study PRJEB31778, sample SAMEA3449315) | human gut metagenome | biome: human gut; feature: human-associated habitat; material: faeces | place: United Kingdom | collected 2010/2012 ... | reverse complement strand
AAAGCTTTTTGCGGCGCGCCCAAAAGCCATTCTTTGAATTTCATTACTTTCCTCCTGTTTCTACTTTCCTCGGTAAAATATCACCGCCCGCCTGCGCCGCCAGCGCAACCACGCGGATAAAAATTGCGACAATGAATCGTCGTTGATGCCGACCAGTGCGACGCCGCAGATAATAACGGCGATCCCGACTGTGAGCATCAGCCTTACAGTAAAGGAAAGGCCCGAAAGATTCAGGCATATCAAAGCGACCGGAACCAGCAGGCAGAGCGCCTCAATGCTGTTTCGGACGGGAAATGTCCCCAGCAGCTTACCAGCATCCGTAAAATTTACGGGGATGATGTAATTGGTGTGCATAGATTCACCTTCTTTCCTGAGGCATCGTATCTAACAGACATGATTCCAGCTTATGAAAATCATGCTCCAGTTCTGTGGTTTCTCTCCTTCGACGCCGGATTACTTCACGGAATCCTTCCTGCAGCAGTGCAAGCTGTTCCAGGGTACAGGGTTTGCCGTATTGCTCGATATCTACAAAACGCATCCGGCTGACTCCCATGGCAGCAGATATTTCTTTCTGTGTGATTCGGTATTTCCGGCGCAGAGCATATTCAATCCGCATAATCTCCATCTCATCCCCTATCTTGAAACAATCCAGAACGGCCCGCCGGCACTGGCCGAACGCTTGGCCTCCCGCATGATCAGCGATAAATCCCACTTGCGCTGGCTGAAGCTGTAGCTGTACGGATCGGCAACCAGCACTTTGCCGTCGGCCGTCACGCCGCGCAGAACTATAAAATGCCCGCTTGTTGTGAATGTGCCAGGCCCCATAATCACAATCACCAACTTTCCGCTGGACAATGCAGCGGCAAGCTGCTGCGCACTGGAAACTCCTGCCCGCTGGACCGCCAGGCCATAATGGGTAAGCGCGTCCGGTATCAGTGAGTGATAGCTGCCGTTTCCGTACGCGGCATACCCAGTGGCCTCGCTCCAGGCGGCAACCTCCGACGGAGTGATTGCCTGTCCTGTCAAAGTCGATGCAACGATGGCGACAGAAGTAGGGCCGCAGCCGGCAATACCAATGGTACTGCCAGAATAGCGGATCCCGCTCCAGCGGCCGTCCGTCTGCGCATAATACACAACCGGAATTTCAGCGTCTGTAAACGTCACATCTCCCATATCGACTGCGGGCGAGTCTCCCTGTGTCTGGTTGTCCGCGATGTTATCGTGGATGTAGGCCGCCCACTGATGCTGTTCCTCCGTGAAACCAAGGCTTGACATAACTTCATCCGGAGAGGCAGCGCGCAGGCTGATGTGCAGCCTGCGGCGCTCCACCTCGCGGGTGCGGATTTCTGTTGTGCCGTCAGGATAGGTATACAGGTATTCCTCTTCCTCGTAGTAGGTTTCAACTGAGGACGTCTGCCGGACGGCATGCCGCGTGATATTTCTGATTTCCGATTCGTTGATGGCGTCCAGCTCCTGCATGTGCAGGACTGAGGATATGGCCGCCATCCAATAAGCGTCAAAGCCCTGCAAATCCTTTGTGGCGGCTACATCGTCAAATCCTTCGGATGCCTGCTGTAAGACAGCGTCTGCGTGATTTTGGATACTCTGCTGTGTTTGGGCGTAGTTACCGTATGCAGTTTGCGCCTGTACCGTCATATCCTGTATTTCTTCGTCCATTACGGACGGAAAACCAAACAGGCAGCTCGGCAGGGCCACGAAGATGATCAGCGGAAGGCACAGCAGAAAAAACAGCAGACCGGCAACGACCTTGACGATTTGTGGCAGGAAGCCTTTGACGGCCCCGACCGCGGCTCCATAGGCTCCGCCTTCCGCCGCACCCTTTGCAATATTAGCGGTTACGGCGGCGAGCTGTGCCGCCGCACGGGCACTATCGTTTTCGCTCATTCGGCGGCCTCCTTTCTGAGCCGGGCAGCGGTGTTTCTTTCACACCGTTTTTCAGCATTGTTTGCTGCCGGGCAGTATGTACGGACTTTTTCACTTGCTTTTCCGTGGAATGCACTAGGGGATGATTCATGGTTTCTGTGAATCGCCGTGCTGCCGGCACAGCGCCCATACCTTGCTCATAAATACTGTTCGACCGCTTTTGTGTCTGACGCGTAGTGTTTTCACCATACGACGCGGATTCGGCCCGCGTTGCTTGCAGAGGACGCGCAGCATGGCCCGCTGCGACCGTCTGGCTGTTGGAATGGCTGACAGAACTGGAAACAGCAAAATTCTTTTTTTCCATATATGCCGTCTGACCGCTGGAATGTTCAACTTCTCCCGCACGGTGCAGCGGCGGCCTTGTCGCTTTCGGTGCGTCTTGCTGCATCACGCGCCCTCCCGAAGAAGCCTTATCGGACTGTCCCTGCGTCTGACGGGCCGCGGGTCTCGCTTTGCGGATGGAGACGCTTTCTTCGGAAGGTGTTTCTTGACCCTGCTTGTGCAGGCCGGCGGGATGTGAAGTACCCGATGCCTGTGCTGCTGGCGGGCGAGTCGTTTTTTTCTGTACAGGGGCATCATCTTCTGCAAAAATATCAATATTGCCATGTGCAAGAGGAAACGGCTTTTTCGCATGAACGGCGCTGGCTTGCGCTCCGGCGGACTGCGGACGTGTTGTCCGTCTGCCTCTGTTGCGGGCTGCGCTGCCATGCACGCCTTTTTCAGAGAAATCATCCGGCATTTGACCGCCTGCAGGATCAGTTGGGCTGGAAGGCGGTTCAGGTGAGGAGCCATTGGGCGCGGACGGCCCGGGCAGTCCCGGATGCCTGTTGGGCGCCGGAAGTGCAGGCGGCGGCAGCTCCGGCAAATCGCTGAAGGTGCCGCCCCAGCGCCAGCCTCCGGGCGCGTAGCTCCGGAAATCACCGAAGTGAGGCATCTGCCCGGCATATGTCTGCGCCGCCTGTCGGACCGTATTGGCCACCGAGCGCAAGACCATCGCTGTAAAGGCGCCGGGAAATATATGCTCACGGCCGGTATGCGCGGCATTGAGGCCGAGTCTGCACAGGATATCGTCGATACGTCGGGCAACTTTGCACAGACCCACGACAAAAATCAGCCATGGAATAATGGTAAGCGTATTCGGTATTGTACTCAGTGCGGATAAAATGACTTTCAGGAAAAATACATTGCTTACCATGACCACACACATGCTGCCGAACATACGAACCCAGCCCTTGAAGATATCTTCCGTTGACCGACTTCCGCCCATGGCAAACGCTACCGGAGCAAAAAAGACCAGTATGCTCAGCACAACATATCGCTCGCCAATCTCAAAGAACAGCTTGAACACTTGAAAAAGCATGATGAACCCGCAAATCACTGCCAACAGCCAGCCCGCCGTAAAGTCAAACCATGATTCCTCGGGTGCCATGATGCTGACGGTATCAGGAAGCTGCAGGAGATTGATAACGTTGCTGGTCAGATCCATCCCTACCTGGCAGATTTCCGGGCTGGCAAATAGCAGAAAGGCAAATAGAAAACTTTTGGCAAAAAGCAGTTTCGGGTCCTCGGCATTGAGGCCGATCCCCGCCATCATGGAGCGCATCGCCTGAAACGCAAGATTGCCGAGCAGGAGCGCCCAGCCCACGGCAATCAGGATTTTCTGCATCTCTAAAACGACCGGGACATGGCTGACAAAGTAGGAGGTATCCATGCTGAAAACCTCCAACAGCAGATTGCCAATGAAGCCAACGCACTCCAGAATCATGTCATAAACCCAGAGAATAAGCCCCTTTACGATGAGTTCCAGCATGGATGTTTTCCCTCCTTATTACGCTCCGGGTTCCAGGGTAGCCAACCCGGAAAAAAGTGGGGCGACATAGGCGATAAACGCGCCGATGCCGTTGATGACGGCCCATGCGATCCAGATTCGCTTGAGCCAATCCCATGACTGATCGACACGCTGCTGTCGGCCGCCGGAAAATTTACAGCCGAGTACCGCTACCGCACTCATGAGTCCGGCCAGCACGGTGCTGATACCGGCGATTTGAGAATAGACGTCCGTGATAATCTCGCGGCCCACCGTCCACATATCTTCGACGGCATAGGCAGGGGAGGCGCAGATGAAGAGAAGCGCCGCTATGGACACCATGGAGATATACCTCCGGGGTAGCATTTGACAAAAGCACGTTACTTTTACAGAATATTTCTTTTTTTGCATACAAACACTCCCTTGAAAAGAGGGGCGGCCCCAAAAGAGCCGCCCCTGTCTTATATTTTGATGTGAATGTCAGTTTCCGGTTTTGGGCAGTTTTCCTTTGGGCGTTGCATAAATTACTGTCACCCAGCAGTCCTTGTTGATCACCCATTCATCACCGTGCCGGCCGCCCACATCTGTGCAGTTGCGGAAACGGTACTCGTTGGGCAGGCCCGGATTTACGAGGCATTGAATGTATGGCTTGGTAACAGGCGCAAAGCCTGGCTGCACCGTGCCGAACTCAAACCGGAACTCCGTGATGACTTCGCCGCTCTTTAAACCCACCGCTGCCGTTTTGCAGTCAATAAGGTTGTCCACATTGGTGTGAAGCCCTTCGGCCAGCACCCGGTAGTCCTGTGACAGGTTCGTCTTGTACAGCACCTTATATTCCAAATCCTCATTCCATGTCCCCGTATGGATTTCCTGCAGCGTCACGGCGTCCGTCGGGAGAATGTCGCGCCAGTAGAATTCATCCAGCGGTACGTTTGATTTGTTGCAAATGCCGTCAAAATCGTAACGGATCAAATCGCCCGGCATTGCTTCGACATTTCCTATTTTCTGCACGTCTACTTCAATCTCTTCATTGGCGTCCTCTACTGTTAGCTGTATCAAATCGTTGTGGACCTTCAGTTCTACAAAAATTACCTTGTCGTTCAAAAGGTAATACTCAGGCGCCGACACTTCACGGATACCGTAGATTCCCAGCGGCAAGAGCCGGGATGTGGCGATCCCCCGCTCATCGGTAGTGATGCTATCCGCCACTTCGTTATCATCCGGCGTAAAAATTTCAAATGTCGCGTCCGGCAGCGGCGAGCCGGCAGGCAACTTCGTCAAGTCATTGTACTCCGCGGATACTTTTTCGATCTGGATGCGTCCCCGTTCCGGCGTGTTGGGCCAGGTGAGCCGTATTGTGGCGCCGTTTTTGATTTCCACTTTCTGCGTCTGCTCGTCCAGTACGAATCCATCCGGAGCCTTGATTTCCTTTAATGTGTAGAGCCCGGCCTTCAGCGCATGATCCAGCAGAATTTCGCCGTTTTCATCCGTCGTGTATTCGCCGATTAAATTGTCTTTTTCGTCATACAGCAGAAAACTGGCGCCGGGGAGCACCTGCTTTTCATTTTCTGCCGACACCTTTACCAGCGAAAGAGAGCCTAGCTCCTTGTTCTTCAGCTTGATCTGGGTGGTCTTGCCCCACTGGAGATATACGTCATAGGGCGTGGCGTCCAGCTCATATCCTTCAGCTGCCTTCACTTCCTGCACAACATAGTGGCCTTCGTCGATCCCGGTCAGCACGATCCGGCCCGCACTGTTGGTGGTGTAAGTACCCAGCTCGCGGCCCGCGTCATTGATGATCTTAAACGATACGCCGGGCAGCGGCTGGCCGTCGTATCCCAGCTTGTAAATGACAAGGTAGGGATAGGGATGGTTTTCAAATTCCACTGTGTTGGCTTCTCCGGCCTTGAGTTCTACAATTTTCCCTGCCGTGTCGATTTTATACCCGTCAGGCACACTGATTTCCCGCACTCTGACATACTGCTCTTCAAGATTGGGAATGAAAATGCGGCCGTCGCTGTCCGTCGTGTAAGTACCAATCTCCTCGCCGTTCAGTTTTGTCACGAAGAATTCCACACCGCCAATTCCAGCCTTTGTCACGCTATCGATTTTCTGCAGCGTCAGGCCGGCGAGCGGGACATTGGCAAACTCCACATAGCCGCGGCCATTCGCGTCGAGTTCCACGGTCTGAGGCGTCATATCCAACTGGTAGCCCGGCACGGTGGCGATTTCATAACAGACGTAGGCGCCGGGCTCCAGATCGGGAATGGCAATCAGACCCGCCTGGTTGGTCTTAAAATCTCCAATGCGCTCGCCGTCCAGCTTTTCCACGCGGATCGCCACACCCGCAAGCGGCTTTTTCGTGACGGAATCATATTTGTAGATTTGCAGATGGGGCAGCTCTTCATTCTCGAACTCCAGAATGGCGGGCTCACCGGCTTTCAGCTCCACCTTTTGCGGTATATTGTTCAGTTTGTAGCCGTCCGGCGCTTTGATTTCGACGGCGACATACCAGCCGGGATCTAGCTCCGGGATCGTTACAAAGCCATTGCGTCCTGTGGTATACTCACCGACCAGTTCACCGTTCATTTTGGTCAGACGGAACGTGGCGCCGGCCAGCGGGTTGCCTTCCATGTCCACTTTCTTTAGGATGACAGGGCTGGCGGGTGTATTTTCAAAACGCAGTGTTTTTTCTTCGCCCGGGTTCAGCAGGATCTCCTGTTCCTGCTGGTCGATGATGTACCCATTCGGAGCCGTGATTTCCGTAACGACAATCAGGCCGGGGTCGATTTGAGGCAGCCGCACGAGACCGCCCTCGTCAGAGGTAAAACGGCCGATCGTTTCTCCGTTTTTATATCCAATTTCAAATGTTGCATTGGCGAGCGGCTGTTCGGTGACACTATCTATTTTTAAAATGGACAGTGAGGGCTTTTTCTGGTTGGACAGTGTGATTGTTGTGACCTGCCCTTCGACGATTTCCACCGTATGCTCTTCGTCCGACAGGATATACCCATTAGGGGCCGTAACTTCCGTGACAACGTAGTAATCTGGCTCCATGCCTGTCAGGCGGGCAATACCATCGGGACCGGTGGTAATGTCCTGATATTCTTTGCTGCCGCGCTGTGCAATCCGAAATGTGGCGCCTTCAAGTTTGAGCGCGGGATCATCAGCATCCACCTTTGTAACCTCAAGGCTGGGCTTGGCATAATTCTCAAGTGTGATCTCACAGGTTTCGTTGGCCTTGACTTCTACTGTGTGCGGCGTACTGTCCAGGATGTAGTTGGGCGGACACGACACTTCAGTAATAACGTACCAGTCGGGCTCCAGAGCCGGGAGCAGGGCAACGCCGTCGGCACCGGTCGTCATCTGCTGCGCCTGGCCGCCGCCTTTTTTGGCGATATTGAATGTGACCCCCGGAATGACTGCCTTTGTCGTAGCGTCGATTTTGATGATTTTCAAACCTGCAAATTTATCGTTGTGGAAGGATACGCCGGGTGTTTTATTATCGGTGGAAACCACCACTTCCTTCTTCGGCTCATCGTCCAAAAGATGATTGGCCGGAGGGGTAAGCTCGGTGATGATGTACGTTCCCTGCCAGGGGACAGTCGCTTTGATTTTTCCCGAACCATCCGTGGTGTAGGTTCCAGCAACGCCTTTCTCTGAGTGCCTTACTTCAAACTCGGCTCCGGGCAGAGGCAGATCTGTGCCGGTTTCATATTTGCTGATTTCAATGCTGTATTCGCCAACATCTTCCGTGCTCAAACGAAAATAGGCGGGAACCGGATCCAGCACATCCGCGGTGGCGCGAATCTGATCAACACCATCTGTTGAACTCCAAAAAATTAGGCTGTTGGTTTCGCCGATAGACCCCTTATAAGCCGAAAAAAGCGTGGTCGCGGAAATGGGACTCGCTGAAGTGATATGAAGCGTCTGCTTATCTTTTGTAAATGTGACACCATTTTTGTTCTGAAAATTGAAATCTTTCAAATCACAGTTGGGATTGGTATTCTCCAAATCGAGCTTGTATTCTCCGGGAACGCCGAGAACCTTATGAGTTGGCGCCAGCGCACTGAAGAAATGCGTAAAAGACGGCACTTCCTTGTGGCTGCGCATCTGTACAAGAATTTGTTCATAGTAGGGAGCTGCGGCAGGGTTATACCCGATTACCGCATTATAGGCCGTTTTATTGGTCGCGATAAAGGACTCCAAATCCATATATCCGTGGACGATTTCCCAAATGATGGTCTGCGTCGCAATATGGAAAGGGATGTTGCCGGCGTCCTGGGCTCCATACAGCATGGCGTAGCCGATTGCATACCGCTGCGTACTGGAAAGCTGATCGTACTGGATCGGGTCGTAGGGCTTACTCCCATGTGTGTTGAGGTTTTCGGGCTGGACACAATATGCGATTTGACCATTGATTGTAGCAGTTGGCCACACCTGCATATTGACGGATCCCATCCCCAGGTTTGCATCGTATTGATATTCCGGATGCTTGGTCCAGGAAAGCGTCCCGGCGCTGGCAGCGGAGGTAGAAAACAGGGAAGCGCCATTCATACGGACGATTTCCACCGGTATTTCTGCAGGAGCCTTTTTAACTTCCTCATTTGTTTCAATGGAAACGGATTCGCTTTCTGGGGTCATGGCCGGGCTGAGAGGGCTGGAAGAGTTGGGGCGCATCGCCTCGCTGCTAGAAGACACTGTGTTGTCGGAACTGACACTGCTGGAAGATGCCGCTTCCAAATTCGACGGCGTGTGAACTTCCGAACTGCTCGTGCTGGAGAAATCTGTGCTGGATGAAGTGCTTTCATCAACTGGACCGCTGTCCGGCCCTTCATCCGTAATCAAATCGCCAGCATCCTCATTGGGAACAACCGTGATATCGGTATCTGGTTTACCCTGTACATCAGTCTGTGTGACCGTGGATGTGTCGATTGTCGTGATCTCTGCCTCAGCAAACGCTGTAGGTACCATTCCAAAACACAACACAACCAGCAGTAATATGGGAATGATCCGCTTTTTGATAATTTGGGACATATTGTTTTACCTCATTTCTGTCAGCCTGGTATAACGGAAAAGGAATAACGCCAAAGCTTTTCCGTGGGATACAAGGCAGTCGGTATTCAAAATTAAATGAAAACGAGAAAACCGCCTGCCCCGAAGGGTAGACGGTTTTCCCGTTTGTATGAGTGATATAGGAGATGGTAAGTTTTAGCCGTACAGCACGTAGATTTTGCTGCCGTCCTGCACGATGTTGTAGACGGGCGGATGATCCTGTTCAACTGCTCCCATCATGCCTGCGATCTGATCGATGCAGTAGTAGATATCGCTTTGAGCAGAGACCTGTGACAAGATCGATAGATCCACCGGATTAAAATATCCGGCGTTGCCGATCGTCAGAGCCGAATTGACGCCCATGTTTTTACTTGCCGCATATGCGTGGCCATTGGCGATCAGCGCCGCGGCGTCAACTGCCGGTACTGCCGGCTGGGATGTGCCTGCGCTTTCGCCAGAGGCCAGGGTGGAACCTGCCCCGCCGGGGGCTGCATTGTTCGCTGCCTGCTGTGCAGCGGTTTTATTTCCGGCCTGTTGTGCGGCGGCTTTCTGCTGTGCCGCCCGTTTTGCGGCCGCTGCTTCATCGGCTTCACGACGTTCCAGCTGTGCCTGTGCAATCGCCAGCTGCTGGCTGGTTTCATCAATCTGCGCTTCCAGTTCCGCAAGCTGGGTTCTGTATTTGGCTTCCAGTTCCTGCACGGTTGTATCTACTGCCGCTTCACGGACCTCTTTTTCATTGACAGGCGTTGCCGTTGTAATTTTGAGGGCAGTGGTATCTATTGTTACGACCCGATTGCTGGGTACGCTCTCAAGAGGAAGCCATGCTCTTCCCCAAACAGCAACAGCGGTGACAGCTTCATCGTCACAAGCAATGCGGACGGGCTGAAACACCCATAAAGCGATGCCAGCCTCAATGGTCAGAACAGCCAATACAGGCACAACTGCCAATAAGATTTTCTTCGTTTTTGTCATTGCTGACACCTCCCTTGTGTTTTCACTATAGCACCAAAAAAGGCGATTGCAAGCTAACGACGTTTCTCCTAAAAAATATTTCAGATTTCAGTCCCCTGCACTACCAGGCGCTTGTCATCCTCACCGACAATGCAGGTGATCAGTGTGATCCGGTTGTCGTCGGTCCTGTCTAGATAACTCCAGTCATCGTCCGCAATTTCCACGATGGCGCTGACCTGATAATACCGGGTGCCAAGCGCTGTTTCATAGGCGATGATGTCGCCATCCTTGACCCGAGTGAGCGGGCCGAATTGAGAACGGTAATTGTGGCCGGAAAGGCCGATATTGCCTTCCCAGGCTGAAGTGCTCTTAAAATGTGCGGCCCCGTGCTTCATATCTTCCATGGCGTCATCCGTTTCGTATACCTGCATTTGAATTCCAACAGACGGTACAGTGACGATGCCAATGCAGCCTTCGCCGTTCAGAACAGCTGCTTCCGGCAGAGTAAAGCTGCCGATAGCCCATGCAGAAGAATCCTTCCAGACCGTATCCGGCATCTGGTTTTTCCGCGGGGTGTCTGCTGTAACTGTGACTTCTCCATCCTCGGCCGTGATAACATTGGGCAGCGGTATCTCCGAAGGCGTCGGATGCAGTATGAAATAACCGCCGGCGCATATTATTACCAGAATCACTGCCAGCACTCCAACGATGATCCAGAACTTTTTACGCGTGTCCATATTCATCCTCCTACTATAAAGATTAAGATTTGGTATCAGCAGCCAGTAGGCTGATGATATAATACCGTCGTATGGGTGAGGCTTCCTTTCCCTCCTTGCGGCAGAGTCCGCTGAATACAAGAGTGGAACCTCTCCCTTCACGGGATTTCATTGATGAGCCGGATGAAGCAGCCCGATGTGAGCTGTCTTCTCATTTCGCAGTAGGGTATGACCCGTGGAGAACGAGAGGCGCAGCCATACGAAACCTGAACCAAAGGAGTGTTCCGCATGTACATCGTAGGCATCGACATCGGCAAACGTAATCATGAAGCCAGTATCATGAATGCAGCGGGAAAACAGTATGGAAAGCCCATTTGTTTTGCCAACTCTCATACCGGCTTCAACAAACTGATGGATTGGGTAAAGAACATCTCAGGAGCGGATGATGTTGTCTTTGGAATGGAAGCTACCGGGCACTACTGGCTGGCGCTTTACACCCATTTGTGTCATGAGGGATACACCGTCCATGTAATCAACGCTGTTCAGTCAGATGCTCTGCGGGGAATGTATATCCGCCAGGCCAAGAATGACAGCAGAGACTCATTTATCATTGCCGAGGTCATCCGCTTCGGGCGCTTTTGTGAAACTGCTGTTTCAGCACCGAAACTCCATGCATTGCGGGAACTATGCCGCCATCGATTCTGGATCGTTGATTCTATTTCGGATCTAAAGCGGAAAGTAATCGCGCTGCTGGATCAGGTGTTCCCTGAGTATGAAAACCTTTTTACCAATACCTTTGGGAAGACTTCTTTACAACTTCTCTCCGAATACACGACACCGGAAGAACTGCTTGCTGTTGATACGGACAAATTGGCAGAGACGATTTACACCGCCAGCCGTGGCCACCATGGCATTGAGAAAGCCCAGGAGATTCAAAACACCGCACGCAATTCCTTCGGGATCCTGCTGGCTTCCGAGTCCATTGCCCTTCTCATCCGCCAATACATTGAACAGATTCGCTTCGTGGAAAAGCAGGTTGATAGAATCGACACAGAAATCGCTCGTTTGCTTTCTGCTTTTGACAACCAACTTACCACCATTACAGGTATTGGCCCAACCCTAGCGGCTACAATCCTCAGTGAAATTGGCGATATCCGCAAATTTGCGTCACCGGGCAAACTAGCCGCCTTTGCCGGTATTGATCCGACTATGAAACAGTCTGGTAACTTTGTTGGCAGCCATGTCCATATGTCCAAACGTGGATCGCCTTATCTGCGCCGGGCTATTTGGCTTGCTGCAACTATTGCTGCCTTCAAAGACCCTTCCATCTCTGTCTACTACCAGCGCAAACGCTCTGAAGGGAAATCCCATCTCACAGCACTGGGACATGTTTCTCGCAAAATGGTGAATATCATCTTCGCTGTCCTTCGTGACAACACCCCCTATTCCCCAGCTATTTAGAAATCTTCTCTTGACAATCCTTTATAGCCGGTCTTGTATTCCTCGGCTATGGGGACCGGAATTGCCTCCAGATGGATCTTGTAGCCATAGCCTGTGTTCACAATCGTTTGTTCACGTACCACGCCGTCGCCGCACAAAATCCGCAGACGCTGATTGTTCAGCCGTTTTGTCGCCCAGCGATCGATGGTGATGATGTATTCGCTCACCCGGCTCTGGACGGCGGCTGGCGTCAGATCAATAATTGGATCAATATAGGAGATGCGTACCCGGCGAACGATTTTGAATTCACCATCCAAAAGGGCGTAGATTTTCGCGTTTTTTCGCCTGTTCCAAAGCACAGCCAGAATGATGAGCAGAGCCAGTACACTGCCCGCAGTCAGTCCATACTGAAGATAGGGCGCAGGAATGGGGGCACCTTCATAAATCACTTTGTAGGTGCAGCTGTCCAGTGTTTCTTTGCTCACTTCGCCGGAATAGATTGCTTTTGAGGTATATCCTGTGACCTTACTACCTGTTGCACGACCGGAATAGCTGGCTATCGCGGTAAAAGTACCGTTTCCCATAGCCTGCCAGTCGATGCCGGCCAGTGTAAGGGATACTCCGTTTTTCTCCACTGTTTTCAGAATGTACGCCGTATCGTTACGGTCCAGATTGGAATATTCACGGGTGTCGCTTACGGTATAGCCGTAGCTTTCTTTTCCCGCCTCCGCCGTTGTGATACTCTCCGGCTGGATCATCAGCTGGCCGGTAAACCCATTTTCCGAGTATTCCAGCATCGGCTGCAGGCTGACCATGGCATTGTCTTTTTCTGTGTGGCTGACTGTCACTGTCTGGCTGGCCTGCTTGGCCTCCATAGTGCGATTGTCAGACACCTTGATGGTATTTTTATGTGTATACAACAATCCCCCCTCTTCAAAATCCGGTTCGGCCAGGCGGCTTACATCATAGTCTGGATCTATATCATACAGTTTGATAATCAGCTGCCTGCCTCCTTGAGTCATATAAGCAACATCCCTCAGCACTGGGGGTTGTAAGGACGCGTCCGCAGATGTTTCGCTTGCCACTGTAATCGCTTCATTTACATAAGACTGTTGCGCTGTCACTTCGCCGCTGTTGTCGGAATCCTCTGCAAAGCATACGGAAAGTACCGATAGCGTGAGGACACAGACCAGCATCAGAATCCATTTTCTCATCTTTTTGAACCTCTTTTCTACTGCAAAATAGCAAGGAAGGATACTAAATATCCCGGTGAATCAATACAGGCATCTCACCTCCGAGATCAAGCTCTACGCGACACTCTGGGTATTGCCGAATAATGACGGCTCTCTGTATGGCGAGTTCCAAAGCGTACTGTGTGTCCTTATCACGCCTTTTTATAAAGGGAGCGAGGAGGATGATATTTTGTTTTGAATCCACCATGTAAATGACACGGAACAAGACGCGGATACGCTCACGATACTCATACAGGCCAGAATACCGTTCGATTGTAAAATGCTTGACATGCGGTTGTGTACGGTAGCTCGGGTATAGAACCATGCAGCGTAATCCTTTTAGGATCTTCTGCTGGAGCTTTTTGTCGAGCTTATGAAATAAAGAAAGGAACGGTGACTGGCCGTCCCTCTCGCAAAAGGTATAAATTTTAGTCACTGTTTTTACTCCCACTGGTGTAGTGCTGCGAACACAAAAAAAGCACATATTTCTATTTGGGGCATCAACTTATCGATACAATCGAATCATTCCGCTTTCATAAACACAATGTCCGATGCAGCCTCCTTCTTCCGAAAGTGATACGATAGCTTGGTTGAGTGCCTCCCAGAGAAGCTTATAGGCATTCTCCTCATTATCAGCAGTGTAGTCCGCCAGTATAAAGGACTCGACAAGCTGTTTACAGGCGTCGCTGCGCTCCATGCCCGCATGGCCCATCATGCTGTCCGCCTGGTTGGTCGCAAGCAGGACAGCGTATTCTTCCGATACCGTAACGGGGACCGTCCGTTCATCCGCCGCTGCTTCAATCACATCGGACGCATCCTCATCTCCGGCATTGGCGTCCGATTCCGCTGTTTCGCTGTCGGGCGCAGATTCCGCTTCGTCGGATACTGTGCTTTCAGAAACAGGCAGTGAGCTGCCGGTTTCAGCTTCCGAATCCTCAGAAATGCTGCTGTCAGACTCCACCGGCATACTGCCGGATTCGGGCTGCGAAACATCGGCCCCTGCATTGCTGCCGGACTCCGGCGCAGTGCTTTCATCCGCTGCACTGCTGGAATCGGATGCGGCGCTTCCGTCCGCCAAACTTCCGGAGCCGGATGCAGTATTTTCATCCTGTGCCATGCTTTCCGAAATGCCGGAGCTTTCGGGGATGGATACGCTTTCCGCTTCCTGCGCCGCCAGCGCGGGAAGCAGTGCGGAAATGGACATGAGGCCCGCAAGGGCCAGTGATACAATTGTTTTCATTCTGCAAAATCCTCCATGTTTTCTTCATCAATTTCTTCGGGGTCGTTTTCTTCTCTGCGTTTCCAGATGAGCATGGCCAGCGCCGTGCCGCACAGCAGCACGAACAGCACCGTCCACCAGTCCACCAATCGGAAGCGCCATACAAGCGGCTGTGTGAGGAAGAACAATACCACAGACAGTACCGCCAGCACCGCATTTACGGTTTTCTGCATTGCATAGCCCTGCGGTTCATCATCTTCTTCCGTATCTTCCTCCAAGCGTTCAGCCTGCTCATTTTCATTGTCTGCATCCTCACCGCTGTCTTTTTTCCCGCGCAGCCACACAAGGACCGCAAACAGGATGGAGAGCAGCGTGCAGGTAAGGTCGGCCAGCGTCAATGCGCGGATATCTTCTTGCACAGAGACCTCTACCGGGATTGCTGGTTTTTCTGGCTCTGGCGCA
>ERZ827471.1365-NODE-1365-length-14915-cov-3.573620_pt1 | contig 14915 bp, 13 predicted proteins | sample MGYA00519772_ERZ827471 | MGnify/ENA primary metagenome ERZ827471 (study PRJEB31778, sample SAMEA3449315) | human gut metagenome | biome: human gut; feature: human-associated habitat; material: faeces | place: United Kingdom | collected 2010/2012 ... | reverse complement strand
AAGTATTGATAAATAAGCATTTCTTACATTCTTTACACGAAATACTGTCCACTACGTTCTCCTTTCTTTTAGTTATTCTTCATCCAACAACTCTTGACAGGTCATCGAAATGAAAACGCCTAACTTAATCAAATCATTTAGATGCTTTTCCGAAAGATCAGCATCCTTCCTCATAAGTTTTGATATTTCTGCACACAATTCGTCTGCCTGTTGCTCAATGTAATAAATCTTTTCTTTATGTTCATCATTCATAAATGTACCTCTATTCCTGTTTTACTAACTGTTTCTTTAGTCGTTCATTCTCAGTTTTGAGTTCTTCATAATCGACTAACTGTTCAATAAGTTTCTTTTTATCATCCTCTAACTTTTTGACTTGTTCCCGGAGAGCCGAAATCTTATCATCTTTAAGCTGCAACTTATCCTTTTTAACAGCAACCACATCATCTAATGGACTTGCCTTTGAGATTGCTCTGAGGCTTAAAATACGCTCTTTAAGTTGTGGATTGTTATAAAGTGTTGCTCTTGATACTCCTGCCTCTTTACAGACTGTTTCAAAGTTTATAGGCTTTCCTTTTCTTTTGAGTTTATCTATTGCCTTATTGACTTTATCAATGGTTGCTTTATTCTTAGCCTCTGCATGAGCCTTTATACCTGCAACCTGGCTATCCGACACTTTCTTTGCCATTTAACTGCACCTCCAGACTTCCTACCAATGGTTTTAAATACTTGTACTTGATGTACTGTTTCTGCCATTCTCGTTCATGACCAAGTTCTTTTAATCTTGTCATTTCCTTTTCAAGTAAATCGAGTTCATCCTTTAGGATTGGATAGAACTGAACCTCTGTGATGTAGTTAGGGCAGTTATAAAAGAAACATCCATCGCCTTCTGTACAGTTTCCTCGTCTGAAATCATACAGGCAAACTCCTGTAGGAAGTGGATTAAAACTCATTGTTTTAGCCAAATCTGTGATTACATCATCAATCTCATCCTCGGTTTTACCATGAAATAAATCATCTAATTTACCTTTGATTTCTTTTGCTCTAATCCCTGCAATCTTTGACTCTGGACTTAAAATCATATTGGAATAGATTTCCTTAACTTCTTCTTCCTGCAAGGTAAGATAGTGTGCTGTCATTTCAATAGAAACATGAGAATACTGTTTCATAATCATTGCGATAGGCACTTTTCTTTTGATAAGTTCTCTTACAAAGGTTGCTCTGAACTTATGTGATGTAAGTGGATATAGCTCACCTTTATTATCTCGAATGCCCCATCGTTCTATGAAATGAGTAAGCCTCTTCTCATTCCATTTCGTAACATTCAACACTCGAATACCATGATTTTTAACAAGAAACAGTTCCTTTAATCCACTTTCTTTACGAAGTGGTTCTGTGAAGTCAGTCAACTCTTTAATAGCATTCTTCACAAGTTCATTGATGAATACCTTATGAATGATTGGTTCGCCTTTTTCTGTCTTACCAAGAGTCACTTCCATGTAATCATAACCATCGGAAGTTCTCTTAACACAGCCTTCCTGTATAGACAAAACCTCACTGATACGAAGCCCTGTCTGACTCTGAATGACAATACCTGCCTTTGTAAGTACATTCTTTTCATCGTGTACTGCATGATATAAAATCTTATCGAACACATCCTCTGGTATAGGTTTTGTCTTATTGGTTTTCATAGACTTTTTAGTATTCCAAAGCTGATTAGCTGTTTCTGTCTTTGGAAGATGAAATGCAGGTACATTCCATCCTTTTATCTGACCGATACGGATGATTTCTTCTACTGCATGACAAGTACTAAATCCTGTACCTGTTGCCACCTTCTTTTCGTCTTTCATCCAAAGATTGAAGTTAAGATAATCCTCTAAAGTAACATCTGCAAAGCTGTGAATGCCGTTTATAGAACAGTATTCTATAAACATTGGAAACTTACCATTGATATAATCTCTAACAGTCTTAGGTTTAGTTTTACCAAGTTTAAAGTAGGCATACTGTTTTACAGTTTTCTTCATATCTGCATCAGATATGTACTCAAAACGGATATATTTCTGTGATTCCTTTGTTGATTTAGCAGTAATAAAAGGTCTTAAATCCCATATATCATCACTGTATCGGGAGTTGCCTATCATTATGCTGTTTAAGTCTGTATCAGGCTCTATGACCTGTAGCTGTAAAGCCAAGTTAGTTGCCATTTTGCAATCCCTCCAATCTTTCAATGATGAATTTCAATACCTCTATGGTCGGTATAAAGTGTTCTGCGTAATGCTCACCATAGATAGCACCTTCTTCAAGCTGTTTTTCAAGGTTAGCCAAGTGCTGTTTATGAGCCTCTAAATACTCTGGTGTTGTGATATAACGACTGCAAGTATAGCATTTCTGTCTTTTAAGAAGTCTCGGACAGATATTTCCATCTGTAACAGGTTTTGTACAATAACCATCACACAAACCTGCAACACACTTATCCTTATTAGCCTTGAACCATTCAAACTCTGATACATTATCAAAAGCACTACTTTGTATCTGATTGATGTTACCAATAACACCAACACTCTTAAATACTTCTGCTCGTTCTTTATCCTTTACATCTGCGTAGAATCGCTTTGTAACGGATGGGTCTGAATGACCTAACACCTGCTGAATGACATTTATGTTATCCTTGATAGTATCAATCATTTGATTAATAAATGAACCACCCGTAGAGTGTTTAATGGTATCGGACACCAAAATTTCAGGGGTTGCGGAAATACTTGGAGACAATATGTAGTTATAAAATCCCGGAATCTGCAGGTAAGCGGATTTCCGGGATTTTTGCAGTTTATAAAAATTGCGGATATCATGCGCATATTCTATGGAAAATTCCGCTAAAATATGCTTTAATAGAGGTATATAGTAGTAAAGGAGATGAACGCAATGGGGAGATTTGTAAATCCTGGAAACAGTGCATTCAAGGTAGCATTAGCTTCCGAGATATATATAGACAAAACAGGCTTGCTCGATTTTACCAATAGTGTGCTTGGAACAAAGCAGGCATATATATGTAATAGCCGGCCGAGAAGGTTTGGTAAGTCTATTACGGCCGATATGCTCACAGCATATTACAGCAAGGGCTGTGATTCCAGGGAATTATTTATGAATTATAACATTGCACAGACAGAAGACTTTGAGAAATATCTCAACAAGTATGATGTTATTCATCTCGATATGCAGTGGATACTAATGGATGCCGGTGCGCCGGAAAGAATATCAGGATATATAAATAAAAATGTTATATCAGAGTTGGCAGATCTGTACAAGGATATTGATTTAAGAAATCAGAAAACATTGTATGGTGCTCTATCGGTTATTAACAGTATGACGAACAATAAATTTGTAATTATAATCGATGAGTGGGATGTTTTGATACGTGATGAAGCAGCAAATTCCTCAGTTCAGGAGGAATATATCAATTTCCTGCGCGGAATGTTTAAGGGAAGTGAACCAACAAAGTATATAGAGCTTGCATTTCTCACAGGAATTTTACCGATAAAAAAGCTAAAGACGCAGTCGGCACTTAATAATTTTGATGAATATACTATGTTATATGCGGGACGTTTGTCTCCATACATTGGCTTTACTGAGGATGAGGTCAGAGACATATGTGATCGCTATGGCAGGGATTTTACGCAGGTAGAGCGGTGGTATGATGGATATATGCTGGGAGATTACCATGTATACAATCCGCGTGCAGTAGTAAATTACATGCTTCAGGGAGACTTAAAGAGTTATTGGTCAGAGACCGGGTCTTATGATGTCATAGTTCCACTTATAAATTTGGATTTTGATGGATTAAAGACCGCAATAATTCAGATGCTGTCAGGTGGAGAAATAAAGGTGAACACCGGCAGCTTTATGAATGATACGGTTAGCTTTAAAAATAAAGATGATGTTTTAACATATCTTGTTCATTTAGGGTATCTGGGATTTGATCAGAAAAAGAGTTGTGCGTTTATTCCAAATGAGGAGATACGGCAGGATATTGAAAATGCTTGTCGGCATAAGCTATGATAAGAAGACAAAGAAGCATCATTGTATTATAGAAGAGTACATGAAAAAATAATCAGATAACATTTGGATAGCAGGATAACGACTGCAAGAGGAAGAAAATGTCTAGAAGAAAGAGGCAGAAAACCGGAATGATAAATAATGAAAAGGAAAATAACAGCATGACGCAGGAGCCTCAAACCCCGCAGCAGACAGTAGACGAGCAGCAGATGGTTATACCGCAGGAGAGCGAGCGCATCTTGACATAGAAATAATCACACCGGACAGGGTGTTCTACAAGGGAGAGACAGATTTCCTCGAGTTCAATACCCAAAACGGAGAGATTGGTGTATACAAAAACCATAGACCGCGCACAGGCCGCAAAGGAGCGGGCAGAGCAGCGCCTTTCAAATCACACAGCAGAGATTGATGTGAAGAGAGCAGAGTTTGCACTCAGGAAGGCACTTATCAGAATAGATGTGGCACATCATATGTAATTATAAAATCCCGGAATCTGCAGGTAAGCGGATTTCCGGGATTTTTAATATAAGACCGATTAATTATTTTCTTTTTTCTCTTTCCAATCCGGCTGATAGGCATAGTTTCCCCGAAAGATATGATATTCTTTCGGGGAAATTTTTAGAAAATTATTTTTTTATGTAAAAAATGAAACATGGTCATGTCCTGACACGGTGGGATTTGCGGAACTGCTGTGGCGATTCATGAAATTTTTTCTGGAAGGACTGCGAAAAATAGCTGGTAGAGGAAAACCCGATACATCCGGCAATCTCTTCGATGCTGTGATTGGTTGTGAGCAGCAGGTCACGCGCAGACGCCAGCCGAACTTCGTTCAGGTAAGCGATGGGAGATTTCCCGTACAGCTCTGCAAAACGGTGTGAAAGGTAATATTTTGAGAGACTGCAGTTTTCGGCAAGCGAATCCAGAGAGATCATGCTCTGGTAATTGTGCTCGATAAAGCGTTTTACCTTGTGGCATTCGCGGCTGCTGTTCTGCGCATCCACCACTTCATAGGATACATGGTCTTTCCGGCAGAAATATAAAATTAAAATATCCAGATAATGCTGGCAGATCTCTGCGTAGCGGTCCTGTTTGTTATGCATTTCCCGCAGGATATTTTCAAAACACTGGCGGATAAAAGGCGAGTTTGCAGAAGCCGGGACATGAATGTATTCCGGTTCTTTGTCAGTATTCAGTTTTAATCCTTCCACCCCGAGCACATAATAATCCAGTGGATTTTCCGGATCGGAAAACTCTGTGTGTGTTACCTGTGCACCGATCACGACAAGGCTGTTTGAGGAGACAGGAAGAGATTCATTTTCAATCAGCATGCGTCCGGTGCCGTCTTTAATAAAGAAGATTTCCGTAAAATGATGGCTGTGGGGAAACGAAGTCCAGTCATTTTCAAATTTGGATGCTGATATGGAAAGCAGGCGGAAATGGATTTCCGGCTGTACCTCATTATCCAGATTAAATTTGCGGTTACTCATGGAAAATACACTCCTTTCATGTCATAATTGCAATGATTTCCTAGTTAAAATGGAACGATGTTGTACTTAGTATACAATGAAAAAAACAAAATAACAAGATTTTTAAAATAAAGCAAGAATTATAAAATATAGAGCAATATATGGATAGGAAAAAGAGATGGCGTACTCTATAATAACAAATGTAAGGAAGGAAACATAAGAATTTATAGTAAAAAATAACAAAAATGGGAGGTTACTATGAAGAAAAAAATTTTATGTACAATGATGAGTATGGTAATGGTAGCATCTTTATTTGCAGGGTGCGGTACAGATTCAGGAACGGAGAATTCTGCGTCAGATAACAGCAAGACAGAAGAAACTGGACAGACAACATCAGATGATCCATATGCAGCTTATGCTGGAACAACAATCAGTGTAGCTGCGATTGAGACAGGTTATGGTTCGCAAATGTGGCAGGAAGTGACAGATGCATTTACAGAAGAAACCGGAATTAAAGTAGAACTTACAACAGATAAAAAATTAGAGGATGTAATTGGACCATCCATGCAGGGAGGCGAATACCCGGATGTTATTCATCTGGCCACGGGACGTGAAGCTGCGTTAACGGAACAGTTTATTAAGGGAAATATGATTACTGACATTACAGATGTTTTATCTATGAAAGTTCCGGGAGAAGACAAACTTGTTTCAGAGAAGATTGCAGGAGGATTTACAGACACATCATTGACCAATCCTTATGGTGATGGAAAGACATATCTTGCACCAATGTTTTATTCCCCATGTGGTCTGTTTTATAATGCAGGTCTTTTAGAAGAAAAAGGATGGGATGTTCCAACAACCTGGGATGAAATGTGGGAACTTGGAGATAAAGCAAAAGAAGAGGGAATTTATTTATTTACATATCCGACAACAGGATATTTTGATGCATTTTTCTATGCATTAATGTATGCCGCAGGCGGACCTGAATTCTTTGATAAGGCTACAAATTATGAAGAAGGTATCTGGGAAACACCAGAAGCACAGACATGTTTTGATATTGTTGCAAAGTTAGCTGAGTACACAAATCCTATTACACCGGCACAGGCAAATGATCAGGATTTTACACAGAACCAGCAGTTAGTACTTGATAATAAGGCAATTTTCATGCCAAATGGAACCTGGATTGTCGGTGAAATGGCAGATGCTCCTCGTGCAGATGGATTTAAGTGGGGAATGACAGCTCTTCCGGCAGTAAAAGATGGCGGAGATGCATACAGTTATACATGGTTTGAGCAGGCATGGATTCCTTCTGGTGCAGAACATCAGGATGCAGCAAAATTATTTATCTCATATTTATACAGTGATAAAGCATGTGAAATTTTTGCAAAAGCAGGAGCTATCCAGCCAGTATTAGGCATTGCAGACAAATTAAGTGGTGATAACGTAATGTTCTACTCTATTTATGATAATGGAGCAAAGGCAGCTATGGGTAATTTCGCAGCATTTGAAGCAATTCCGGGCGTGGAAGTGCGAACAGTATTCTTTGACCCGGTAAACTCATTAGTATCAGGCGATATGGATGAGCAGGCATGGATTGACGGAATTATTTCGGCAAGTGACCAGATGCGGGCGAATTTGAAATAAGAGTTTTTAGTTTGCCTTAATGCTATAGTGGTAAAAATGAGTCGGCGGACAGAATTTTTGTCCGCCGAATTTTAAATAGTACGGTTTGTTTGAAAGGAACGTGAAAGTATGAAAAAAGCCAGAGGACGAAGCGGTTTTTTGGCGGTATGCATAGCACCAGCAGTAATTTTATTTTTTGTGTTTATGATACTGCCTACCTTAAATGTATTCCGGATGTCGTTATTTGAAAAAGGTGCATATTCACCGAATGAAACATTTGTTGGCCTGAAAAATTTTAAAACATTAATATCGGATACTAATTTTATAAGGTCCATGCAAAACATGATTTTACTTATTGTTGTTGTTACAATAGTTACCTTTGCATTTGCACTTGTTTTTGCAGGCATTCTGTCAAGAGAAAAAATCAGGGGACAGAATTTTTTCCGTATTATTTTTTATATTCCCAATATTTTATCGGTTGTAGTAATTGCAGGTATTTTTTCTGCAATTTATAAGCCGGAGAACGGAATGCTAAATAGTATTATCGGACTGTTTCATAAAATGGAGAACCCGATTTTGTGGAAAGGTGAATCGCTTGTGATCGTCAGTCTTATTATTGCAATGATCTGGCAGGCGATTGGTTACTATATGGTCATGTACATGGCATCTATGGCGAGTGTGCCGAAAAGCCTGTATGAAAGTGCCGGATTAGATGGTGCAGGCAGGCTCGTTCAGTTTTTTCAGATTACAATTCCGTTGATCTGGACTAATATTCGTACAACATTAACATTTTTTATTATTTCTACTATTAATATGGCATTTCTTTTTGTAAAAGCTATGACTTCAGGTGGCCCAAACGGAGCTTCTGAAGTGTCACTAAGCTATATGTATGGACAGAAGGATGCCGGATTATATGGATACAGTATGGCAATAGGTGTTGTAATATTTATTTTCTCGTTTGCATTGTCTGCACTTGTAAATAAAGTTACAGAGCGTGAACCACTGGAGTTTTAAGGAGAGAAAATATGAGAGAGAAAAAAAATCCGAATTCTGCGGAACGGTTGTATAAATTTTTTATCTATTTAGTTTTAATAATGCTTGCAGTCAGTATTATTATTCCGGTGGCATGGGTGTTTATGGCATCCATTAAGCAAAATAAAGAGTTTTATGGAAATCCGTGGACTTTGCCGAAGGGTTTTTATTTTCAGAACTTTATTGATGCCTGGAATACAGCAAAAATGGGAGATTACATGTTAAACTCCGTATTGGTTACAGCTTTGGCACTTGTAATTCTTTTAATTGTTGCACTGCCGGCAGCTTACTGTTTGTCACGTTTTAAATTTAAAGGAAGTAAATTTTTAAATGCGGCTTTTATGGGTGGTCTTTTTATTAACGTGAATTACATTGTTGTTCCAATTTTTTTGATGCTGCGAGATGGGGACAATTGGCTGAAATCAGTAATTGGGAAAAGTTTTCTTTTAAATAATCTGGTCATACTTGCAATCGTATATGCTGCAACAGCACTTCCGTTTACAATTTATCTGTTGTCGGGGTATTTTTCAACATTGGCACATGATTATGAAGAGGCGGCATATATTGATGGAGCAGGTTATAGTACAACGATGTGGAAAATTATTTTTCCAATGGCAAAACCATCTATTATTACGATAATCTTGTTTAATTTTCTTTCTTTTTGGAATGAATATATCATTTCCATGACACTGATGAGTTCGGCAAAGGGACCGAAAACGTTACCGGTAGGATTATTAAATCTGATGCAGGCACAGCAGTCAGCAGCACAGTATGGAATTATGTATGCAGGACTTGTAATAGTAATGCTTCCTACATTAATTTTATATATATGTGTTCAGAATAAACTGACACAGGGAATGACTGTTGGTGGTTTAAAGGGTTGATGAGAAGGGAGATTAAAATGGAATTTTGGAAAAAGCACACAAAATGCAGAATAATTTTAATGGCAGCTCTTTTTATTGCCGGAATAAGCCTGTCTGTTTTTGGATGGGGTATGACAGGAAAAATGACAGGTTTAGGAATTATGCTTATTGGAATTATCTGTTTATTAATGGCATTGTGGATTTATAATTGCCCTTTTGCAGAAAAGAAGAAAAGAAAGTAATTATATGGATGAAATAGAGTGAGGAAGAAAAATGAGTGAGAAAAATACAGGACGTGTCACAATTCCTACAAATCTGGATGTGGTTCCAGAGACAATTGAGTTAATGAAACGCTGGGGTGCAGATGCAATCCGCGATTGTGACGGAACAGAATTCCCGGAAGAGCTGACAAAGACCGGGGCAAAGATTTATGCAACTTACTACACCACGAGAAAAGATAATGAGTGGGCGAAGGCGAACCCGGATGAGGTGCAGCAGTGTTATATTATGAGTGGATTTTATACGGCTGTTGAAAGCGAACTGCAAATTCCTCTGATGAAGGGGATTTCGGATGAGTTAATGCAGGTCAATACAAGAGATGATATTAAACGATGGTGGGAGGTTGTTGACCGTTCCACAGGTCAGGTGGTATCGACCAAACAGTGGGAATATAATGAGGAGTCAGGGTGCGTCTGTATTCATGAGGCAGAACCGTTTCATGAATATACAGTAAGCTTTCTGGCATATATTATCTGGGATCCGGTACATATGTACAATGCGGTGACAAATGACTGGAAAGATTTCGAACATCAGATTACGTTTGACGTAAGACAGCCGAAAACACATAAATATTCCATGGAGCGTCTGCGCAAGTTCTGTGCAGAGCATCCATATGTCAATGTCATCCGCTATACGACGTTTTTCCATCAGTTTACATTGATGTTTGATGAGTTAAAGCGGGAAAAATATGTGGACTGGTATGGTTATTCCGCGTCAGTAAGCCCTTATATTTTAGAGCAGTTTGAAAAAGAAATGGGTTATAAATTCCGCCCGGAATATATCATTGACCAGGGATATTATAACAATCAGTACCGTGTACCTGGTAAAGAATATAAGGATTTTCAGGCATTCCAGCGCAGGGAAGTTGCAAAGCTTGCAAAAGAGATGGTTGACATCACACATGAATGCGGCAAAGAGGCAATGATGTTTTTGGGGGATCACTGGATCGGAACAGAACCATTCATGGAAGAGTTTGCAACGATCGGTCTTGACGCAGTGGTAGGAAGCGTTGGAAACGGAAGTACACTTCGTCTGATCTCTGATATTGAAGGTGTAAAATATACAGAAGGAAGATTCCTTCCATACTTTTTCCCGGATACCTTCCATGAGGGCGGAGATCCTGTCAAGGAAGCAAAGGAAAACTGGGTGACAGCACGCCGTGCCATCTTAAGAAAACCAATCGACCGTATCGGATATGGCGGATATTTAAAGCTTGCATTAGATTTCCCGGAGTTTTTGGACTATGTGGAGAGCGTGTGCAATGAATTCCGTGAACTATATGAGAATGCAAAAGGAACAACACCATACTGTGTGAAGAAGGTTGCTGTTTTAAACAGCTGGGGCAAAATCCGCAGCTGGGGCTGCCATATGGTACACCATGCCTTATATCAGAAACAGAATTACAGTTATGCGGGAATTATCGAGGCATTAAGCGGCGCACCGTTTGATGTGAAATTTATTTCATTTGATGATATTTTAAAGGATAAGGATATATTAAAGGATATTGATGTCATTATCAATGTCGGGGACGGGGATACGGCACACACCGGCGGGGCAGTCTGGGAGAATGCAGTTATTTCCGCAGCCATTCGTGAATTTGTCTACCGGGGCGGTGGATTTATCGGTGTCGGGGAACCGGCAGGACACCAGTATCAGGGACATTATCTGCAGCTTGCCGATTTAATTGGTGTGGAAAAAGAAACCGGATTTACCTTAAACTACGATAAGTATAACTGGGAAGAACACAAAAATCACTTTATTCTTGCAGATACAACAAAGCCTGTTGACTTCGGAGAGGGCAAGAAGAATATGTTTGCGTATGAGGGAACAGAAATTCTGGTACAGAGGGACAAAGAAGTTCAGATGGCTGTGCATGAATTTGGCGAGGGCCGTTCGGTCTATATCAGTGGACTGCCATATAGCTTTGAGAACAGCAGAATTCTTTATCGAAGCATTTTGTGGAGTACACATGGCGAAAACTTATTACATCAGTGGTTTAGTACAAATTTCAATGTGGAAGTACATGCATATGTAAAAAATGGCAAATTCTGTGTTGTAAATAATACCTACGAGTCACAGAATACGGTTATCTATCGCGGCGATGGAAGCAGTTTTGCGTTGAAAATGGAGGCAAATGAGATTAAATGGTACGCTGTTTAATCAGGAGGTATAAAGAATATGAAGAAACCTGTACTTGTAATTATGGCAGCCGGAATGGGAAGCCGTTACGGTGGAATGAAACAGATTGATCCAGTAGATGAATATGGACATATTATTGTTGATTTTTCTATTTATGATGCTTATCTTGCAGGATTTGAAGAGGTTATTTTTGTAATAAAAAGAGAGAATGCGGAAGATTTTCATAATGTCATAGGGAATCGTATAGAAAAGATTATGAAAGTAAGATATGCATTTCAGGAGCTGGAAAATCTGCCGGAGGGATTTGAAGTTCCGGCCGGAAGAGTAAAGCCATGGGGAACTGCACATGCAATTTTAAGCTGTAAAGATATGATTGACGGACCATTTGCAGTGATTAATGCAGACGACTATTATGGAAGAGAAGCATTTAAGCAGATTTATGATTATCTGAGTGTGCATGAAGATAATGAAAAGTATCAGTATGCAATGGTAGGATATCAGTTGAAAAATACTTTGACGGAGAATGGAAGTGTGGCAAGAGGTGTCTGTGATATTGATGGTGATGGAAAACTTGTCAGTGTAACAGAACATACAACGATTGTAAAACGTGGAGAGAATGCCGCATATACGGAAGATGATGGAAAAAGTTATACGGATTTGGCAGGAGATACGATTGTTTCCATGAATTTATGGGGATTTAGCAAGGGATTTTTGTCAGAGATTGCGTATGGATTTCGTGATTTTCTGCAGGAGGGTCTGCAACATAATCCACTGAAATGTGAATATTATCTTCCGTCGGTCGTCAGCAGACTGTTAGATAGCAATAAAGCAGAAGTAAAAGTTCTTCTTACAACAGAAAAGTGGTATGGAGTTACCTACAGGGAAGATAAACCAATGGTTATGGCAGCAGTGAAAAAGCTGGAAGAGAATGATTTTTATCCAAAACAACTCTGCGGAAAATTAGAAGCGGCTGCAAACTTCTGTTTTGAAGGTGTATATAAAGAAGAAATTCCATGGGGAAATGGACATATTAATGATACTTACCGTGTTACATTTGAAAACGAACAGGGAGTAAAAAAGCATTATATTTTACAGCAGATGAACAAGAGTATCTTTAAAAACCCGGTTGAATTAATGGAAAATATCGTTGGAGTCACTGAATTTTTAAAAAGAAAAATTTCAGCTAACGGTGGAAATCCAGAGAGGGAGACATTAAATGTCATTCCTGCAAAAGACGGGAAACCCTATTACGTGGACTCGGAAGGTGAGTATTGGAGAGCTTATGTATTCATTGAAAATACCGTAAGCTATGATTTGATAGATAATCCTGAAATACTTTATGAGGGCGGTCTGGCATTTGGCAGATTTCAAAGTATGTTAGCGGATTATCCGGCGAAAACACTTCATGAGACAATTCCGGGATTTCATGATACCAGAGAAAGATTTGAGACATTCAAAAAGGCAGTGGAAGAGGATGTGTGCAGCAGAGTGGATTTGGTCCGGGAGGAAATTCAGTTTGTATTGGACAGGGAAGAAATTGTGGACTGCTTTCAGGATTTGCTGAGAAGTGGGAAAATCAGTTTTCGTGTGACTCATAATGACACAAAAATTAATAATGTCCTCATGGATAAGGATACCAAAAAAGGAATATGTGTGATTGACCTGGACACTGTAATGCCTGGGGTAGCCATGAATGATTTTGGAGATGCGGTGCGGATTGGAGCAAGTACAGCATTAGAGGATGAACAAAATCTGGATAAAGTGTGGTTCAACTTAGAACTTTTTGAAGCATGTGCGAATGGCTTTATAGAGGGATGTGGTGGAAAACTTTCACAGGAAGAGATAAAGCTGCTTCCGATGGGCGCTAGGCTTATGACCTATGAATGTGGAATGAGGTTTCTTATGGATTATATTCAGGGAGACATTTATTTTAAAATTCACAGACCGGGGCAGAATTTGGACCGGGCAAGGACACAGTTTAAACTTGTCTCTGATATGGAACATAAGTGGAAAGTAATGGAGAATATTGTGAAGAAGTATATGTAAGACAAAACAGTGGAATTGACAATTTCCAATGCTTAAAAGGCGTCAGTTCCGGAAATACCGGACTGACGCCTTGATTGCATTAAACGTTTGTATTTGATTCTTCTTCGCCCCAGAAATCTACAGGTTCATAATCCTGCAGTTTGGCCAGAAAACCTTTTTCTGCGAGTTCATTTTGAATATCATCTAAAATCTCTTCGGATTCAGCTTCAATCGTATGGTAATGATAACCACCGGTTACATTTTTAAGAAGGCTGGAACTTCCGGAAGAGAGTCCTTCTAAAAATTTCTTGACATTGCGTCTTGTACGGATATTCATATCAGCCCGGATAACACCATAAACCTTGTGATAAACAAAAACATCTTTGACAACACCGCCATTATCAACGATCAGAGAGAGTTCTTCTCCAACCTGATCATCTGTATGGATCACTTTAAATACCCGCTGGCAGGCGGATTGTTTTGGAATAATATAACCTTTGTTTGTGGAAAGGATCGTCAGGCCATTTGCACGAAGAAGAGCAATGTCCGAAACGATGATCTGCCTGCTTACATCCAGGTCTTTTGCCAGAGTAACTCCAGGGACAGGCACAGCGCTGGATTTCAAAATATTTTCTATTTTTGCTCTCCTGATCTCTCCGTTCATCTGTCAAAGTCCTTTCTAAACTGCATGTAAATTTTTAAGTGAAATATCCAAAATTGGAGCTGAGTGAGTCAGAGCTCCACTTGATACATAGTTTACACCAAAGTTCTTAATTCTTTCAATGTTTTCTTTTGTAACATTTCCGGAAATTTCGATTTCAGCTCTGCCGGCAATATAATCGATGGATTGTTTTAAAAGATCATTATCCATGTTGTCTAACATGATAATATCAGCACCTGATTCCACGGCATCCTGTACCATTTCAAAAGTCTCAACTTCAACTTCGATTTTTCTTACAAAAGGTGCATATGCCTTAGCCATTTTGACAGCTTCTTTTACACCACCTGCGGCACCGATATGGTTATCCTTGAGAAGTACTCCATCAGAAAGGTTGTATCTGTGGTTATTTCCGCCACCGACTCTCACGGCATATTTTTCAAAAATACGGTTGTTCGGTGTAGTCTTTCTTGTGTCTAAAAGCTTGATCCCGGTTCCTTCAAGGAGCTTTGCCACATGGCTTGTATAGGTTGCGATTCCGCTCATTCTCTGAAGGTAATTAAGAGCAGTTCTCTCTCCGCAGAGAAGCACACGGATATCACCATGAACCTTGCCCATAAGTTCACCGGCTTTTACATGGTCACCGTCTTTTACAAAAAATTCTACGGTTGTATTGGAATCAAGCAGAGTAAAGGTTCTTTCAAAAACCTGAAGACCGCAGATAATGCCATCTTCTTTGCAGATCAAGTCTACCTCGCCCTGCTGTGGATGTGGCATAAC
>ERZ827471.1363-NODE-1363-length-14942-cov-4.515886_pt1 | contig 14942 bp, 10 predicted proteins | sample MGYA00519772_ERZ827471 | MGnify/ENA primary metagenome ERZ827471 (study PRJEB31778, sample SAMEA3449315) | human gut metagenome | biome: human gut; feature: human-associated habitat; material: faeces | place: United Kingdom | collected 2010/2012 ... | reverse complement strand
GGAAAATCGAGAAAATGAGTGAACCTGTACAGGTTTACACTGCTTGCCAATTTGTAAAACACCCGCAAGCATGAAATGCAAAACGAAATTGAGTTCTTCAATCTCGAATTGACTTTTCGGCAATTTAGGAGTATAATATCGTCGTAATTTTGCGTACTTTGTTTTCTTCATGGGGTGACTTATATGGCTATGAATTATAACAAACTTTGGAAACTGCTTATTGATCGGAATATGATGAAAAAGGATTTAATCCAGTTAGCTGGAATATCCACAAATGCCATGGCTAAAATGGGAAAAGGTGGCGATGTCTCGACACAGGTTTTGAGAAAAATCTGTATTGCATTGGATTGTAAAATTGAGGACATCGTTGAAATTATTCCAGATGAGTCCGTTTTTTTGGACATCTAACATGGTATTTTTAGAAAGGAAGGTGTAGAAGTATGTGGTGCAAAAATTGTAACATGGAAACAAATGAAAAAACCTGCCACATTTGCGGTGAAGATACAATCGAAGACCTTCCTGTTGAGATTTATTGGTGCAGCCATTGTCGAACTCCGATTATCCAAGTTGCTAAACAAGCAGACAAAGGGATTTGTCCGCTGTGCAAATCCAAAACAAAATATATGACAGCAGACCTTCGTCCTGTATTTCCCCAGGAACGATTATTGCTTGAAATCTTGCTGGAGAAAAAACCGCATGAATTTCGGGAAAAATCAGTGTGGGCATCTGATAGCAGATATTACATAGATGGTAAATCCATTTCGATTTCCAGCAAGACATTTCAGGATGCTGATGCTGATGCGATAGCAGAGATTTTGAAAGTCGAAGAACCGAACAACACCTACGACTTCTTCAATTCCCATATCGCAACTTTCATTGAGGCCAATAAAAATAGACTTCATTATCTCATTGATGAAGCGCATCGGTTTGTAAAACACGCTGCGTCTAAGTTTGATGAGGAACACATTGTTGTGTCCTTCTCAGGAGGTAAAGACTCAACAGTTACTGCCGATGTTGTAACTAAGGCGTTGAGCAATCCTGAGTTGACGCACATTTTTGGGAACACAACGCTTGAGTTCCCATACACAATCCAGTATGCACAGAGATTCAATGAAGCACATGAGCAATGCTTCTGGATCGCAAAGAACAACGAGCAAGATTTTTATGATGTATGCGAGGATATAGGCCCTCCCGCACGAATGATGCGTTGGTGTTGTTCAATGTTCAAGACCGGCCCGATTACTCGTATCATCAATAAACTATATAGAGATTCGAGGATTTTAACTTTTTACGGTATCCGCAAATCCGAATCTGTGAGCAGAAGCAAATATAACCGTATCGAAGATGATGCAGAATCTGTAAAGATTCAGCAGCAGACGGTTGCTTCTCCGATTTTCTTCTGGAAGGATCTCGACATTTGGCTCTACATTTTGGCGGAGGAAATTGATTTTAATGATGCCTATCGCCTTGGCTATGACCGAGTTGGATGCTGGTGCTGCCCCAATAACAATCAGAGGGCGCAGTTCCTTTCCAGAATCTATATGCCGGAGCAATCGAAAAAGTGGCGAGACTTTCTTATATCTTTTGCAGAAAAGATTGGAAAGCCTGATCCAGAAGTTTATGTTGACACCGGGAAATGGAAAGCTCGCCAGGGAGGTAACGGCCTTGCTTCTGCGGGCGATGTAAAAATTCGCTTTACGAATTGTACAACAGAGGAACACGCAAAGATATATCGTTTGGTTCGCCCCTTTGATGATGAACTTGTCGGTATGTTCACACCGTTTGGTCGTGTTGCTCCTGAGCTTGGTCAGAAACTTCTTAACGAAGTTCTTGTCCTTGATAATAGAACCAATGTCCCAATTTTGTCTATTCAGCCTTTCGGTCAGCAGGGATACGACTATGCTGTAAAAATCCGAACCATGAACGTTGCAGACCATGACGATTTGCAGCGCATGGTTGGATATCAAATTCGTAAATTCAATGCTTGCCGTAAATGCTTGAAATGCGAGTCGTTATGTAGAGCAGGAGCCATTTCAATCGTAGGAGACAGCTACTACATTAACCCAGACAAGTGCGTCCATTGCAAGATGTGCGTGACACCGAAATATCTTGATGGCGGCTGCATGATGGACAAGTATTTAAGAACAAAGTAATTAGAACTGAGGTAGCACTATGGCTATGAAATTTAGAGCCCATGATACTTTCTTCATTCGTAAAGGATGGTTAAGTAAGGGCATGAAGTATGTCTGCAACAAGCCAGATGTTTTTGTTGATAAAAATGATAATCCCATGGATGTGCTGGGCATTGGCTCTAACATGGTCAAAGCATTGAGGTATTGGCTTCAGGCCGTTGGACTCACAACAGAGCCTAACTCTGGTCGTCGAACACAGAGCTTTACTGAATTAGGCAAGTCCATTTTTGAGCATGACCGCTTTATTGAAGAAACAGGAACCTTATTCCTATTGCAGTATAAACTTGCATCCAATATAGAGGATGCAACTGCGTGGTATTACTTCTTCAATGAATTTACGATGTCTGAGTTCACAAAAGAAGATTTTGTTGCAAGCATTCAAAACTATGTATTGATGAATGACGCAACAGCTTCGGTTGCGATTCGTTCCTTGAATGACGATTTTACTTGCATCATCAATACTTATTTGCCGAAGCATAAGGCTGGAACACCGAAAGCAAGTCCCGAAAACAATATTGACTGCCCGTTTGGTGACCTGGGACTTGTTGATGTGTTGAGCAAAACCCGCCGTACATACAAGAAAACAATTCCGGCAGTATCTTCTATCAACCCGTGGGTTGCTCTGGCTGTAATCTTGGATCAGTCTCAAGGTCGGAAAGAAATCAGCTTAAATGAACTGCTGACAGCACCGTGTAACATCGGCAAGGTGTTCAATTTGGATGCGATTTCCATGCTGGACTTACTGCGTGGAGTTGAGCGGTTGGGTGAGATTAAAATTATCCGAACCGCTGGTTTGGATGTCGTCAGAATCCTTTCGGATAGGGATTTCCAATCTTGTGTTGAGATGTACTATTCCAGTTTTGACGAGCAGAATTGAGGAGAATTGGACTATGAGTAAAATGATCTCTGTTGCATCAGGGTTTCAGTATTCGGTAAATATCGGATATGACCTGAACAACGACGATAAACTTAAAAACTTTATACCGACGAGATCTGCACTTGAACTCCTGGAGGATATTCTGCTTAGTACAAGAAATACCTCGACAGATAGAGCAAGAGTGCTGATTGGTGCTTACGGCAAGGGCAAGTCTCACATCGTCCTTACCATTATGGCCATGCTGATGAAGCGTGACCTTTCCCTGTTTGAAAAAACGTTACCTAAGATATATGAAAATCCGCAACTTCATAGCTGCGTTAAAAACTACTATGAAAGCGACAACAGAATTCTTCCGATTATCATTACCGGTAGCAACACAAGCTTAACTCAGGCGTTCCTGCTTGCACTTCAGCGCACATTGGCTGAAAATGACTTGCTGGATATTATGCCTGAAACAAATTATAAGGCTGCTATCTATGCTATTGAGCGTTGGAAAAAGGAGTTCCCAAGTACATACGAGAAATTCAAGGAATCATTAGATATTCCTGTCTCGAAGTTCATTGCTGAACTCGAAGATTATAGCATTACTGCGTATGAGAAATTTGAGCGCATATACCCAACTCTTACTGCGGGTAGCGTGTTCAACCCATTCTTGGGTTTTGATGTCGTCGAATTATATGAGGGAGTTGTTAAAAGTCTGAAAGCCAAAGGCTTCACAGGTGTGTATGTTATTTACGACGAGTTCAGTAAATTCCTTGAAGCCAATATATCCGAAGCATCTGTTAGCGACACAAAAATGCTTCAGGACTTTGCTGAAAAGTGTAACCGAAGTGGTAATCTGCAAATGCACCTGATGCTTATCTCCCACAAGGAAATATCCAACTACATCGACACACTTCCTAAACAGAAGGTAGATGGATGGAGAGGTGTTTCTGAGCGATTCACTCATGTGCATCTGAACAATAACTTTACTCAGACATACGAAATTATAGCTTCCGTTATTCAGAAAAATTCTGAGCTGTGGGAGCAGTTTTGTCATACCTATGGAGAGAACTTTGAAAGTGTTGCTCAAAGATATACTGGTCATTCCTTGTTCTCTGAGATGGCAACATCTGAGCTCGGCGCAATGATTAAAGCCTGCTATCCCCTCCACCCCGTGTCTACATTTATCCTTCCTCGTCTTTCCGAGTGTGTAGCACAGAATGAACGAACCCTGTTTACTTTTTTGTCTGCGAATGGTGCTGCAACATTGCCCAGCTTCTTAGAAAAGTTCCATGATGATTGTTTTGGTGTAATTACACCGGATATGATTTATGACTATTTTGAGCCGCTGTTCAAAAAGGAAGTTTATACGAGCGATCTTTACAAGACTTATCAGCTGACTGCACTTATTCTTGCAAAGCTGGATGAGCAGTCCCTTGAAAGCAAGATTGTTAAGACGCTTTCTCTGATTTATATTCTTGAACAGTTTGAAAAACTGGCTCCGACCCGTGATGAGTTGGTTGGCATTTATTCCGTTGGATATACAGTGCCAGAGGTTGAAAAGGCAATCGACAATCTAATTGGCAGAGAGTTTGTTGTATATTTAAAGCGAAGCAACAATTATCTTCGCCTTAAACAGGCTTCCGGTGTAGATATTCGGCAGAAAATCAGTGATATGATTGTCGCACAGAAAGGGAAAGTCTCTGTCAAGGACACATTGAACAAAGCAAACTTTGACAGCTTTGTTTATCCGTCCAGATATAACGATGAACGAGAAATGACTCGCTATTTCTCCTTTGTGTTTATTGATGCCGCAGAAATAACCGCAGAGACAAACTGGAACATCAAGAGCGAAGGTATTCCTGGCGATGGTGTTGTATATGGTATTATTCCAAGTCGAAAGGTTGACCTTAACGAAGTCAAAACTCGACTGCTGAACACAAGTACCCAGGCAAAACAGGCTGTGTTTGTGCTACCGAAAAACTATTCCGATATTTCTGAGGTTGTTGCTGAGTTCAATGCGGTATCCATTCTCCGAGAAGCCGCAAGCGATGATAAGGTTCTTTTTGATGAATACGAAGTGATCTATGAAGATCTCTGTGAGGTAATCAATGCCAATATCAAAGCCTATACCCGACCTGAGAATTTCATGGCTCGCTACATCCACTATGGTGAAGAACGCTATATTAGTCGTAAAGCAGCATTGACCGGTTTACTTTCTGATATTTGTGATGATTTGTTTTCTCAGACGCCTATTATCAATAACGAAGCAATAAACAAGGACGATATTACATCTATCGCCTATAACAGCCGCAGTAAAATCATTTCTGGCCTGTTGAGAAACGAACTTGAGAAAGGATTAGGGCTGACGGGTTCTGGACAGGAAGTATCTATTATGCGAAGCACATTGATTCGCACAGGGGTACTCGTTGAAGAATCTGGCTGTACAAAAATTAACCTTTGTCCTAATGATCCGTATCTCGAAAACGCTTTAGCAACGATTGTTGACTTCATTCGTGAAGCCCGCCAGAATGGGCAGATGAATTTTGGAGAGTTGTATCGTCGTCTTACCGGTGCAGAATATCACATCGGTATGCGAAAGGGACTCATCCCTATTTACCTGGCTGCGGTTCTCCATGAGTTTAAGCAGAGCGTTCTTCTTACCGACCGTTTTGGTCAGGTGGCAACCTCTACCGATGTTTTATTACAGATTAATGCAGAGCCCTCTGCATTTTCTGTGACCTATCTGGATTGGAACCCGGAAAAAGAGCTCTTTGTCACAAACTTGGCAGGGATTTTCCATGACTATGTTCTTGAAGCAGAAAAAGCAAACAATGAACATGACTATGTTGTACTCGCAATGCGTCGTTGGTATATGTCTTTGCCGAAGTACGCCAAGGAGATTAAGCGAACTATCTCTGGCGAAAAGGTTGATAAGAGATACACAGCATTCACACGCTTGCTAAGACAAAACATCGGCTCGCACGAGTTCCTGTTCCAGCGACTGCCTGAAGCATTCGGATATGCGGCAGAGTTTGAACCTGGTGTAGTAGAGAATGTTGCAGCGGCTAAAAACTATTTCGACAATGCAATCATCATGTTGAAGAAAAGTCTGATTCGAGAGGTTAAGGAGCTGTTTGCTGCTCCTCATACAAAGCGTTTTGGAATGACCTCCCTCTCGTCTGTGATTAAGGACTGGTGTGAATCGCTGGATGCAACAGTTTACGAGCAGTTATTTGCAGATGGAACAGAGAAATGCCTTGCTTTGTTCCGCTCAATTACCAATGATGAGGATACTTTCATCGCACGACTCGCCAAGATTGCGACAGATTTGAGGTTGGAAGATTGGGACGACAACACCCACAATCGCTTTTCCAAAAATCTGACCAAGTATAAGGCAACTGCAGAACAGTATCATTCCAAGACTGAACAAAAGAACGATAGCCACTCCGATAGCAACTACCAGGTAACTTTCGTAGATGAGAGTGGGACAACTAATACAAAACGATTTGACAGAGTTGAGATAACCAAGCGAGGGAAATTGCTACTCAACGCAATTACCTCTGATATTGAATCTATGGGACACTCTATCTCTGAACAAGAAAAACGTCAGATCCTGATGGAGGTTCTGAAGAAGATGTGTTAAGGAGGGATAAATATGGCTTACTTTGATAATGCAGCTACCACATTTCCAAAACCAGAAGCTGTATATACATTTATGAGCGACTTTTACAGAAGCAACGGTGCCAGTGCTGGTCGTGGAAATTATGGTGCATCTCTTTCCGCAGGAGCGTTAATTGCGGAAACCAGACAGCTTTTACAAGAGCTGCTGCATTGTCAAGCAAAGCAGGTCGTGTTCACCCCTACCGCTACAATAGCTTTGAACATTGTTCTTCAGGGTTTAGTAAAGATGGGTGTGAAAGAGGTCTACATCAGCCCATTTGAACACAATGCCGTGACTCGCACCCTACACGCATTTGAGGTGAGCGGTCAGATCAATGTTCACAAGCTCGTAGTATCAGAGAGTATGGTCTATGACCTTGAGCGAATCCGTTATCAGTTTGAAGAAAAACGCCCGGATCTAATTGTAGTGAGCCATGCAAGCAATGTTTTTGGCCTGATTTCCCCGGTTGAGGAGATATTCAGGTTGGGCAAACAATTTGATGCCTATACCGTTGTAGATATGGCTCAGACCGCAGGTTTGGTAGATTGCAATGTAGGCTCCAATGTGATTGATTTCGCCGTGTTTGCCGGACATAAGACGCTTTACGGCCCGACCGGTATCTCCGGATTTATGATGAAGCCAGAGATAAAGTTGCCGGCAGTTATCTTTGGTGGCACAGGCTACGAATCAGCGAACCAAGATATGCCCCTTTCCCTCCCGGAAAGATATGAGATGGGGACAATGAATCTGATCGGGGTCGCCGGACTTCATGCTGCACTTAAATGGATCAACGACATATCCATTTCGTCCTTGAGGGAAAAAGAATCTCAGAATAGACAGCGTTTACTTGAGATTCTGGATGACTACTGGTTTATCAAGGTTGTAGGTAATTTCCCTAAAAACGAATATGTGGGGATTGTTTCCTGTCTGATTGATGGAATCAGTAGCGATAGCGCTGGAAAGATCTTTGATAAAGTGGGTATTGCGGTCCGAACCGGCTTACAATGCGCTCCGCTGGCACATGAATTTGCGGGAACCTACCCGGCAGGAACCATACGCTTCAGCGTGAGCTATTTCACAACGGAGCAGGATTTTCAGGAGCTTATTAGTGCTCTTGACCATATCGAAGAAAATATATAAACAGGGGGTGATCGCATGAGTTTTACAGATATTGATATAAAGCCGGAATACCGTTCTCGTTTGGATAATGTCATTAAAGATTTCTATATTCCTGTTTTGAAAGAAGCGGTTCTTTATAAAAGAGCAGTTGGTTTCTTTTCCTCTACTGCCTTAGTTGAAATGTCTGCTGGAATATGCGGTCTTGTAAAGAATGGTGGAAAAATCCAGTTGATAGCATCACCTCGCTTATCTGCTGAAGATATTGACGCTATTAACGATGGTCTGAGGCGTAGGGATGATGTGATTGAAGAAGCTCTAATTCGTGCGTTGTCTGAACCGATGGGAGCACAGGAAATTTCAAGGCTGAATCTCCTGTCAAACTTGATTGCATCAGGCGTTTTGGAGATCAAGATTGCTTTTCTTGAGACTGAAAACTCGGTTGGTATGTTCCATGAAAAAATGGGGCTTATGTATGACCGAGAGCATAATATTATCGCTTTTTCTGGTTCTATGAACGAGAGCTTCAATGCTTTCAGACAGAACTATGAAGCCGTAGATGTATTCAAGTCCTGGACAACTGACGAAGAAAGGGTTTTGACAAAGCAATCCGCATTCAATGCCATGTGGAATGACTATGAACCGAGTATTCGTGTCCGTGATTTCCCGCAGGTATCTGAATTGATTATTCAAAAATATCAGGTATCTAATGGTATGGATTTAACTCTTGACGATGATTTTTTAGGCGAAGCCCCCGAGTCCTTTGGCAGCAGCGACAGAAAAGATACTATCAATGGACCGCACATTCCTGCAAAGGTTAAAATGCGTCCTTATCAGATCGATGCAATTAGCAGTTGGGCTGCTAATAATTACCGTGGCATTTTCGATATGGCCACCGGTACAGGCAAGACATATACGGCTTTGGCCGCTGTTGCTACTCTCTATAAAGCAACCAAGCAGAATTTGGCTGTCTTTATTGTCTGTCCATATCAGCACCTTGTCGAGCAATGGAAAGACGATATTGTTGCGTTTGGTATGAAGCCCATCGTATGTTATTCGGCTTCGGCGCAGAAAAACTGGAAAGACCGCCTAAAAACCGCAGCGACAAGTTTCAATCTTGGAGTTCAAGACCATTTTTGTGTAGTAACGACAAACGCAACTTTCTCTGGAGATTACGTCCAGAGTATCGTTAAAAAGATGCGTGGCAATGTGGTTCTTGTGGTTGATGAAGCCCATAACTTCGGTGCGGAAAACCTTAGCACCACACTTATGGACAACATGAAATATAGGTTGGCACTTTCTGCAACTATCGACCGTCATGGTGATCCTGAAGGAACCAGAAAGCTGTATGATTACTTTGGAGAGAAATGTATTGAGTACACTCTTAAAGATGCGATTGATAATAAGATGCTTACCCCATACTATTACCACCCTGTCGTTGTTTCTCTCAGCGAGACAGAACTTGAGGAGTACCTTGATATAACCGCAAAAATCAGAAAGAATGTTCATGCTGATAAAAATGGAAAGGTCATTCTTAGCGAGTATGCGAAAACGCTTCTTATCAAACGAGCACGACTGGTATCTGGTGCTGTCGAAAAAATAGATGTCCTGCGTGACCTTATGCAGAACTATAAAGACGACAATCATATGTTGGTTTACTGTGGTGCCACTACCATGCATGATGTGGATTACAAAGAAGGCAAAGCGCATATCGAGGATATTCGACAGATCGATTTAGTTGCGGATATGCTTGGAAACGATTTTGGTATGCGTGTTTCTAAATTCACATCTGAGGAAGATGCGGCAGAAAGAGAGCGTATTAAAGCTGATTTTGATGCCGGAGACCATTTGCAAGCGGTGGTTGCTATTCGATGCTTAGACGAGGGTGTAAATATTCCAAGCATTAAGACTGCTTTCATTATGGCAAGTAGTACAAATCCTAAAGAGTATGTTCAAAGACGAGGACGAGTTCTCAGACTCTTTAAGGGAAAAAAATTTGCCGTTATCTACGATTTCATTACCCTCCCATTCGCTCTTGACTGCATGGATCAGATAGATGCCGAGACGCTGGAAAGCGGCAAGTCTCTGGCAAAACGAGAGATTTTACGAATGAAGGATTTTGCGTCTATTGCTGAAAATCCTTTTGACTCTGATGAATTGATTTCTCAGATTCAGAGTGCATACGAAATTGAGATTGACGACGAAAATCAGGAGGACGATGACTATGTCTAATGAAAAAGGTATCGACCCTAAAAAATTAAATGCCATGAAAATGAAAATTCTCAAGGCAGAACAGGAAAATTTAAGAACCAAAGACAAAACGACCGATCAGATGGTGGATCATATCAGAAAGATTATCACCACCGAAGCAAAAAAAGGGTTTTAAGGAGGTGTTTCAATGTTAATTAAGTCACTTAAAATGGAGAACTTCCGACAGTTCAAAGGAACAACGGCAGTTACATTCTCCTGCGACCCGGATAAAAATGTCACCATTATTTTGGGTGACAACACCTTTGGTAAAACCACATTGCTTCAGGCATTTAACTGGTGTTTCTATGAAACCGTAATGTTCGATAACAACCCGGACTTCCTTCTGAATTTGGAAGTTGCTAACGGGCTGAACAACGGTGACTCTGCAACGGTTTCCGTGGAAATCTGTGTAATTCACAATGGTGTTGAATATGTGATTACACGCTCTCAGCAGTATATGTGCTCTAACAAGAAAGTATCGGGAGCACAAAAAAGCCAGGTAAAGGTTTCATACAAGCAGCCTGATGGTCAAACTGAATCCGTTCGTGCCACCGAGGTTAAGAATGTCATTGAGAATATTTTACCCAAAGACCTTTCTACATATTTCTTCTTTGACACCGAGCGTGTTCGCAGCATCAGTACAAGAAAAGATGTTTCCGATGCCGTAAAGGGGTTGCTTGGCCTTTCTATCATGGATAGTGCAATCAAGCATATTGGCACAAAAGGAAACAAAAAGACTGTTCTTGGTAAACTCTATGGTGCAATGGACACCGATGGGGATAAAAGGGCTCGTGATGCTCTGGACATGATTCAAAGCTCTGAAGCCAAGCGTGAAGCAATCAAGGAGCAGTTGGAAACCTGTGCTTCTCAAATCAAGCAGTATGAAGTTCGCAAAGGTCAGTTAGATGACATTCTGCGTGACAACCAGACCACGGCAACTCTCCAGAAAAAGAAAGAAGATCTGGAACGTCGCCTTTCCGCAGAACGGAGTTCTTTGGAAAGCACTATGGGACTGTTCTTTAGGGAATTTAGCAAAGGCTCTCTGCAAATGTTTGCGCAGCCACTTCTTGGCAGAGCAAAAGACTTCCTTGCTGCCACAAAGATTGATGATAAAGGTATCCGTGACTTGACTGCACCTACCATTCGTGAACTTATCAAGCGTGGGAGATGTATCTGTGGTGCCGAAATCTGTGATGGCAATGACGCCTATAAGCATTTGATGGAGGAACTGAACTATGTTCCACCTGAATCAATCGGCAATACGGTTCGTCATTATCGAGAAAAACTTAATTCATTCTCCAGAAATGCCGACCATACATATGACAGCTTGACTTCTCGATACCAGGAGATTTATCGTTCTAAGGCTCGCATCCAGGAATGGGATGATGAACTGACTGATATTAGCGTTCAGATCAAGGGCAAGGAAAACATGAAGCAGTACGAGGTCGAACTGACCGATGTTAAAAAGCGCCTTAGAGATTTGAATGATAAAAAAGAGCGCCTAATTCGTGACGATGCAACCTTGAAAAATGACATTGAACGCTATAAGAAAGTTTATGACAGCTTAGTGGCTGTGTCTGGCAAGAACAAAGAAACCATGCTGTTTATCCAGTATGCTGAAGAAATCTTGGATTGGCTTTCTACTACATACAAGGAAAAAGAGGCATTCATTCGAGATGCTCTCGAAACCAAGGTTAATCATATCTTCGAGCAGATGTATCACGGACACCGAAGGGTCTCTATTGACCAGAGGTATCAAGTTACTCTGCTTACCACCATTGAGGACAAGGAAGTAGCAGCAGGCGAATCTGAGGGTTCTAACCGAGTAAAGAGCTTTGCATTTATTGCTGGTTTAGTTGCTCTGGCGAAAGAGAAACTCATTGCAAATGCTGGTGAAGAAGGATTTAACCTTTCCTCTGAACCGTATCCTCTGGTAATGGACGCTCCGTTCTCCAATGCCGACGAAACACATACCGCAAATATTTCTAAGGTGTTGCCGGAAATTGCAGAACAGGTCATCATGTTTGTTATGCAGAAGGACTGGCGCTATGCCGAGCCTGTTATGGCTTCTCGTGTGGGCAAACAGTACACTATGAAGAAGCAGAGTGAAACTTATACTATTCTGGAATAAGGAGGGAAAAGGAATGTTTGAGAATGATTATAATATCACTGGCAAACACGCTTCATATCTGAAGTTTCTTGCCGCTAAGAATTCGGGAGCTAAGGGCGCAGATGATTCCTCTCCTACTTCGGCCAGAATTTTTGAGAGGTACATTGATGTCTATATGAATGCCGCTATCTGGGGGCTGCTGTATGAAAGAACTGCACCTCGTGATACCACATCAGATGACAGAGCAAGAATATATGCCGATGCCTATGCTACGGAAAGAGAAAACTGCGTATTCCTGTATCGAATGGTGATGTTGCTTGACAAGACAACCACATTGGAACCGACCGTTCGTGTAGATCGAGCTTTTCGCTATGATGTTCAAGAAGATAAAAAAGAAGAATTTGCAGCTAACATGGACTTGTTCCACTCCTATGTTCGTGGCGGCATAGAAGAAATGTATGAGCAATTCACTGATGGATGCTCTACAAGAGATGACTATATGAATAAGGTCTATGAGGTTCTTACTACATTTAGGCAAGAAATAGCTGGCCTTTCTTATGAGGATGAGCTTGCTAAATTAATTGGATGATAGAGATGAGCAAAGCGCAAGTTTTGCAAAGCTGAAGCACAATATATAGATTTAAAACCAGTCAGACGGAACTATTTATTGTATTCTCTCTTGAGCAAATCGGAGTTTTGCTCATCCCTGTTGGATGAGATTAAGGAGGTGATTATATGGACAACATGAAATTCTATGAGTATGTGTTTACGATACTTTCTGAAGCAGGCCATGTAATCACCTCCTCTCCCATTTATGTCAATCATTCTTCTGGCGAGACCTTATATATCGACTCTTCGAAAGATGTGGTAACAAACCGATTTGAGCGTGACTTGCTTTCGCTAATCGACAATGTATCGCTTCTTGTAGATGTGCGTTGGCCAGGTGTTGTCCCTGAACTTGACGAGAATGTTCAAATTTACTCTGCGACAGTCGATTTTTCCGAGCGATGCCGCAGTCAAAATATTGCCGATATTCATCATCTGCTACAAAAATACTGGAACTGTACACACAGCATTGTTTTCTTCAAAAACAAGGAGAGCTATCTCATCTCGTTTGCCGATAAAGATCGTTCACATATCTTGTCAGATTGGTTTTCTATCACATACGAATGGGATAAGATTGTTGAACGAGTAGGTATAGAAAACATCGCCATTGATACTTGCGAAAATTATTTCCTGGATTTCCTTTATGCGACAGCTCGTGAGTATTGTATTCGCCCTGTATCCTTTGAAGAAGCGTCCTATGGCTTAATGCCCCTTGACTATATATCAAAGAGTCTTTCTTCTGATATTCCTCTGTCCAGGGATGAAATCAAGAATATGATAAGGGATAACCTATTGTACTTTGAGTTGATGTATGGTGACGACTATGTTGAACCTCAATACACCGGAATGGAGGAGCGAACCTACTATCACAATATTTCGGATGAAATCGACCGGATTAGCTTCGAACTTGAACTTGAAGATACAGATGACGAGGAGCAGTTTAGCTTTGAAGACGATCTGGATGACGACGATAATGATGACATCTTCGATGATTACGACGAAGATATTGATCCTGCAATATTCGATGATCCTACTCTAATGGTTAAATGGCTTGAGCAGCAGGAAAAGCAAAACACTGTATTCGTCGAGGGTTCTCAACGCCATAAGCAGGAACATCTTGAAGCAGAGCGTCGTGAACAGGAACGTCTGGAAGCGGAACGCCAAGAGCAGGAACGTCTGGAAGCGGAACGCCAAGAGCAGGAACGCTTAGAAGCGGAACGCCGAGAGCAGGAGCGTCTGGAAGCGGAACGCCAAGAGCAGGAACGCTTAGAAGCTGAGCGTCGTGAGCAGGAGCGTCTGGAAGCGGAACGCCGAGAGCAGGAGCGTCTGGAAGCGATACGCCGAGAGCAGGAACGCTTAGAAGTAGAGCGTCGTGAACAGGAGCGTATCGAGAAGGATCGCCAGGACCTATTTAATCGACTTGAACAAGAACACTTGCGAAAGTTAAAAAAACTGGAGGAACAGCATCGTTCTAAGAAACAATCGCTTGGTAAACAGCTTTCACAAATTGAAGGATTGCAAAAGGAAAAAGAAGCTCGATTGACCAAGCTAACTTTCCTCCAATTCTTAGAAAAACGAACTCTCGCTGCTGAGTTGATGGACTTGGATAAGCAAAAGCGGGAATTGCTTGCTCTTATACAGACTGCCGAGTCTGATTATGTAACCATGCGTGACCAAGAGCATATGAACTTTAATCTCTTGCTGGTTGAAAAAGGATTATAAAGCCCATGTTCAGGATAAATCTCACTGTGCAAATCCGGCAATATAGCAACGAGATTCGCTCTGCTGTACTGTTAGTACACGGAGAGAAAGCGCCTTGTGCTTCTGCTTGTTGGCGGACATGATATTTTTGCTTGATCCGAACAATTTTCTGATGATAACTAAAAAGTCCACCAGTCATGATGCGCTGCGCATCGTACTGGTGGACTTTTTCTGTAAGGAAATAAAAAACTGATATTCATATATCGCCATAATCAATGTCGTTATCGTAGGCGTGGAGGTCTCCCTTCAGGAAATCTGCTTTACGAATATACATCGAATTTACAAGCTCCCCTTTTTCATGGAGCAGGCTGAATTTGTAATCTAATAACGCTGCCGGTACATAGAGCATTTTAGCCGTTTCAAAAAATGTGTGTTCCGAAAGGC
>ERZ827471.1355-NODE-1355-length-15019-cov-6.533414_pt1 | contig 15019 bp, 10 predicted proteins | sample MGYA00519772_ERZ827471 | MGnify/ENA primary metagenome ERZ827471 (study PRJEB31778, sample SAMEA3449315) | human gut metagenome | biome: human gut; feature: human-associated habitat; material: faeces | place: United Kingdom | collected 2010/2012 ... | reverse complement strand
TTCCATACAGGCGTCATTGGGTATCAGGAAATTTTTTCTGACCCGTCTTATACCTATCAGGGGGTTGTGATGACATATCCTTTGATTGGGAACTATGGTATGGCAGCGGATGATTATGAAACATTCCATCCGACCATTGGCGCTATGATTGTGCGGGAATATGAAGACCATCCCTCCAATTTCCGTGCAGAAGCAACATTGTCTGAAATGATGAAAAAGTTTGATGTGCCGGGGATTTCTGGCATTGATACCAGAAAACTGACAAGATCTATTCGAGATTTCGGCAGCAGAAAAGCATTGATTACCAGCGTAAATACACCTTTGGAAAAAGGTCTGGAAATCTTGAAAGAAACCACCATTCCCGGAAATATGGCAGAAATCGTAAGTTGTAAGGAAAGCTGGGAATATGAAACAGAAGAACCGAAATATCATATTGTAGCTGTTGATTTCGGTATCAAACACAGCATCTTGAAAGCATGGAAAAAGAGAGGTTGCCACGTGACTATTGTTCCTTGGAACACATCTGCTGAGGAAATTCGCAAACTCCAGCCGGATGGTGTATTTCTTTCTAATGGTCCTGGTGACCCTGCCGCAGTGCAGCCAGCTATTGAAATGATTCAGCAGCTGCGGGGAAGTGTGCCCATGTTTGGTATCTGTCTGGGACACCAGCTCATTTCCCTGTCTTATGGCGCAAAAACTTATAAAATGAAATTTGGTCACCATGGCGGCAACCACCCTGTAAAGAACATTGCAACTGGAAAAGTGGAAATTACTTCTCAGAACCATTCCTATGCAGTGGATGAAAGCAGTTTGAAAGGTACAGACTTGACCATTACCCATATGAACTTGCTGGACAAAACCGTAGAAGGTGTTGCCTGTGAAAAAGATTCTATCTACAGCGTACAGTATCATCCGGAAAGCGCACCTGGCCCACAGGACAGCGGATATTTGTTTGATCGTTTTATACAGATGATGAAGGAGGGAAAGGCACATGCCAAAAAGAACTGATATTCATAAAATTATGGTCATTGGCTCTGGTCCTATTGTCATTGGGCAAGCTGCGGAGTTTGACTATGCGGGCACACAGGCATGTCTTGCCCTGAAAGAAGAAGGTTACGAAGTAGTGCTCTGCAATTCCAATCCGGCTACCATTATGACCGATACCACTATTGCGGATAAAGTATATATGGAACCTTTGACACTGGAATATGTGGCAAAAATTGTACGCCATGAAAGACCGGATGCTATTCTGCCGGGCATTGGCGGACAGACAGGTTTGAACCTTGCTATGCAGTTAGAGAAAAAAGGCATCCTGCAGGAATGTCAGGTGGAACTTTTGGGTACCAGCAGCGACAGTATTCGTCAGGCAGAGGATAGAGAAGAATTCAAAGAACTCTGCGAAAGACTGGGAGAACCTGTATTGCCTTCCGGCATTGCGGATTCCATAGAAACAGGTCTGGAAATTGCTGAAACCATTGGTTACCCTGTTGTATTGCGTCCTGCTTTTACATTGGGCGGTACTGGCGGCGGATTTGCTGACGATGAACAGGGCTTCCGTGAATTGATGAAAAACGCTTTGGCTTTGTCACCTACCCATCAGGTTCTGGTAGAAAAAAGCATCAAAGGCTATAAAGAAATCGAATACGAAGTAATTCGTGATAAAAACGATAAATCAACAAAATTAACAGACAATTTTAAGCAAAATTGCAGATTGACGGAAATCAGTAAAACAGTTAGAATAATCACAAGTTCATAAAGAACAAGACAGACAAAGGCGTCGCGGTTCACATACCTGCGGCGCCTTTTCGTATGCTAAAGCTTTTTTGTATTTCATTTATCTGAAATATAAGAAACTATTTTCTAATTCATCCCGGGTAGGTTAGAAGGTCTGTCGGACGGAAATGCAAGGGCGCATTACAAAAATCATTTGTAATGTGCCCTTACATTTTCAGTTATTAGAGGATCCAAAGAAAACTGTCTTATAGCAGATTTCAAAAATGGAACAGTAAGGAGGACCACAATTATGAAAAAGAAATTAGTAGCAGTTATGATGTGTGCAGCAATGGTGGCAATGCTTGGCGTAGGATGTGGAAGTAAATCAAGTGATGATTCTTCATCCAAATCCGAGACCAAGAAAACTCTGACAGAAGATGATATCAAAGACAGCATGAAAGGTGTAAAACTGAAAGTCGGAACAACCGGACTTTTCGGACCATTTTCTTATTATGATGAAGATGGAAAGACATTGATAGGATATGATCTGGATCTGATAAATGATTTGCAGGACCTGTTAGGATTTGAGATTGACGGAGGCATTCAGGCAATGGATTATTCGGCTCTCACAACCTCACTTGCAGAAAACAAACTGGATATGGGAGCTGCAGCACTTTGTGCAACAGATGAAAGAAAAGAAGTTATGAAGTTCTCAGATATCTATTGTGATTCCGGCCAGGTTGTTATGGTAAATAAATCAAATGACGAAGGAATCAAGAGTGTTGATGACCTGAAAGGCAAGAAAGTAGCCGTAGAAAAAGGAACAGCTTCTCATACGTATGCATCTAAGAACCTTTCCGATGCAGATCTGGAAGTACATGATACGATCACAACCGCATACGAATCTCTGGAACAGAAGAAAGTAGATGCAGTTATTCAGGACGGACCTGGAGCAAACTTCTATATTAAGACAACACCGGACAGCAATCTTGAAGTCGTAGGAGATGAATTCAATCAGGGCCAGGCACCATATTGTGTAGCAATTTCCAAAGAATGCAAATATTACGATGAGATCAATGCGGCTGTAAAAGTACTGATCAAAAATGGTACAACAGATGAATTGTATGCAAAATGGTGCGAATAGATCTTATGGATCATATTTGAAATGAACGAAAAAAACAACAGATAGGAAGAGATAGTATATGGATATGAAATTTTTGGATGTTTTACTCCCGATGATGTTTGAAGGATTAAAACTAACAGTATTGATCGCTGTAGTAGGTATCGGTATCGGATTCCTGATCGGAAGTCTCTGTGGATATTTATTACAGTCTAAGTATAAAGTAGGAAAAGCAATCGCTGAGGTTTACATTTGGATTATTAGAGCAACACCACTTATGGTGCAGGCACTTTACGGATATTTCGTAATTCCAAAATTGGTCGGCGTAGATATCAGCAGTACGATTGTCGGAATTGGGGTTATTGCATTGAACTCCGGAGCATTTATTTCTGAGATCGTCAAAGGAGCACTGATGGGAATTGATCCGGGACAGAAAGAAGCCGGAGCATCTCTTGGACTTACCAGTTCACAGACGATGCTCCACCTGATCATTCCTCCGGCATTCAAATCCGCCTTACCGGCCCTCTTTAACCAGTTTATTACATCCGTAAAGGATACGGCATTATTATCAGCCATTGCGGTAAATGAGATCACACATCAGGCACAGGCATATGCAGCTTTAAGCTTTAAAGCAATTCCTACATATACCGCACTGGCAGTGTTCTACTTGATAATACTTTCTATATTGATAATTGTTCAGAAACAGATTGAAAGAAAAATGAGGTGATTGATATGATTAAAATTAGCCATTTATCAAAGAAATTCGGAAACCTGGAAGTATTAAAAGATATCAACCTTGATATCGAGGAAGGAGAAGTTGTATGTATCATCGGACCATCCGGTTCCGGAAAAAGTACCTTCCTTCGATGCATCAACCAGTTGGAGAGTCCATCCGGAGGAATTGTAGAATACGAAGGAAAGAACCTGTTAGATAAGAAATGTGACATTCGTAAATTCCGTGAAGAGGTTGGTATGGTATTTCAGAGATTCAATCTGTTCCCATTAAAGACGGTTGCGGAGAATGTTATGATGGCACCGGTTCTTACCAAACATATGAACAAAGAAGAAGCGCATGAAAAAGCGCTGGAACTTTTGGATAAAGTCGGATTAAAAGATAAAGCAGATGTCTATCCAAGTACACTTTCCGGAGGACAGCAGCAGCGAGTCGCCATAGCAAGAGCACTTGCAATGGAACCGAAAGCACTTCTTTTTGATGAACCGACATCCGCACTGGATCCGGAACTGGTAGGTGATGTACTGGATGTTATGAAATCCCTGGCAAAAGAAGGAATGACGATGATCGTTGTGACACATGAGATGGGATTTGCCCGTGATGTGGCAGACAGAGTTATCTTCATGGCTGATGGATATGTAGTAGAAGAAGGAAAGCCAGAATGCATCTTTACAGCTCCGAAAGAGAGAAGAACACAGACCTTCCTGTCACGTATTCTTCCGGCAACTGCATAGAATACAGATTAGAAAATCAATAACAGAGACGCTTAACTAAATATTGATATACTATCCTTTTGAGGGGCAGGGTGACCTGCCCTTCTCGGTTTGTGTATAATAAAATTCTATATTGACAGAAAAAAATAGTTGTACTAACATCCAAGTAGTTGATGGTACAACTATTTTTGAGCGCGTTGTACTGGAGATCAAAGAATGAAAGACGTGCAGGATTTTCAGATTGAATGGAGGGTCTTGCTTGCCGTGACAATTTCGGGCCTGATCTATAATCTGGGACTTCTTGCGGGTCCCTGGTTTGAAGGAAAGATGACCGGATGTCTGGTAGATATTTTAAAAGGAACAAAGCAGTCTGGCGTTATGCTGTATCTGGTAACTGATTATGTGGCGGTGATAGCGGTGGTTGCAGGGCCGGCTATCTTACTGCTTGATGAAATTACGGCTAATCTGGATGCCGAGACAGAACAGAATGTATTAATGGCGTTAAAGAAAGTTTCGAAGGACAGGACGGTGATATCTATTTCACACAGAATGACTGCTTCGATGGGACGTACGATTTTTATATCATAGTATGCAATAGAACAGACAAACCAGACAAAAGAGAGGAATGCAGGGGAAAATGACAAAGGGGAAACCACAGACAACAAAAAACAATACGGCACAGGAGAATCTGACAGAGCGGTTGGAACGAAAAGAGACAGTGAGGGGAACTGCACTTACCATTGCAGGAGGGTTCTTGTGGGGGATTGCCGGAGTATTTGGAAAATACACATTTGAGTACAAAGGAGTGACTGCAACGTGGATCGTGAATGTACGTCTGATCATTGCAGGGATCATATTATTGACCAGAGCGTATATGGTGCAGAAGGACGGAATATTCCGTATCTGGAAAAATAAGCGGCATGTGCTCAGGATGCTGGTATATGGAGTGATTGGTATCGCCGGATGTCAGATGACGTATTATCTGGCGGTGGAAGATTCCAATGCGGGAATTGCAACTGTTCTGCAGTATACGGCGCCGGTAATGATTATGGTACTTCTTGCACTTAAGAACTGGAAACTTCCGGGAAAAAATGAAATCCTTGCCCTGATCCTTGCATTTGGCGGAACGGTATTGCTGGCAACACATGGTAATCTGACTCAGCTAAGTGTATCGAAAACGACATTGATATTCGGTCTTTCATCGGCAGTCGCAACGATATTCTATAATCTGGTTCCGGGGAATCTGATGGATATCTATGGAACATTTCCGATGGTTGGCTGGGGTATGCTGATCAGTGGAATCGGTCTGACACCATTTGTGCGGCCATGGACGCTGGTGGAAGATATTACCTGGGACTGGCAATGTATTGGCTGTATTGTAGTTGTGATTATTTTCGGTACAGTGATGTCTTTTAGCTGTTATATGGAAGGCGTACGGCTGATCGGTGGTTCCAAGGCAAGTCTGCTCGCATCGGTAGAGCCGTTAACAGCGACAGCAATGTCCGTGATTTTTATGCATGTGGCATTTTCCGGAATGGATCTGGCAGGATTTGTCGGAATCATTGCCGGTGTGATCATATTGTCACTTCCAAAGAAGAAATAAGAAAAAGATTGTTTAACGCAGTACTATGATGAAAGAAACTGTCTTTTGATTAACAAATATAAATAATGCATAAATGCATAAAAATAGAATAAAATGTATAAAATTGGGAGGAAAAACAAAAAACATTCGTCTATAATTGCATCTATTTATTGATTTTCATAAATAATTGTGATAAAATTAACGAATAATAAAGGAATACGGAGGGTATAATATGTTAAACGGTTTAAACAACATTGTAAACTTCCTGAATGGTTACATCTGGGGTGTAGGAATGTTGGTACTGATTGTAGGAAGCGGTTTATATTTTACAATCAGACTGCATGGTTTCCAGTTTGTACATTTTAAGGATATGTGGAGCAGAATTATTGACAAACAGGATTCTGACTCAGGAATTTCGGCATTCGGTTCGTTCTGTACGACTATGGCAATGCGTGTCGGTACAGGTAATGTAGCCGGAGTTGCGGTAGCAATTTACATGGGAGGTCCGGGAGCATTGTTCTGGATGATCCTTGCAGGTATGACGAACTCAGCAGTATGCTTCGCAGAGTGTACACTGGCAGTTCTGTATAAGACACGTATTGACGGCCAGTATCGTGGTGGTGGAGCTTATTGTGCAGAGAGAGGTCTTGGATGGAAGAAATATGGTACATTTATGGCCCTGATTCTTATGATCGGAACTTCTGTATTCATGCCGGCAGCAGCTACATATACAATCTGTGACGGATTCCATAATGCGATCAAGATTCCGATGTGGGTAAGTGCATTGATCATTGCATTGATTCTTGCAGTAGTAGTTATCGGTGGTGTAAAACGTATCAGTGCGATCGCATCTATGATCGTACCATTCATGGTAACGGTATATCTGATCGCAGCAGTTGTAATTATTGTTATGAACATTACAGCAGTACCGGCACTGATTAAAACAGTTGTAACAGCAGCATTTGCCAAGAATGCAGTATTTGGTGGAACAATCGGTGTGATCATCCAGCAGGGTGTTAAGAGAGGTACATTCTCAAGTGCATCTGGTATGGGTGAAGCATCTCCTACAGCAGCAGCGGCAGAGACAAGCCATCCGGTAAAACAGGGTATGGCCAATGCAGCAGGTGTATGGCTTGATACAGTTATCGTCTGTACTGCATCAGGACTTATGATTCTGTTAACAGACTGCTTTAATACAGCAGGCGGATATGTCGGAAGTGGCTCTACAGAACTTCCTGCACTCGCAGCAGCAGGAACGAACGGAGTTATCTTCGTACAGTTAGCATGTAAGACAGTTATGGGCAAGATCGCTCCTACATTTATTGCGATTATGTTAGCACTGTTCTCATTCACATGTCTGATCAGTTACTACTATGAAGCAGAGACAGCAGCTATGTATCTGTTCCAGGGTGAATCAAAAGCAAAAGTACGTAAAGTTGTTACATGGATCATGAGAATTGCAATGCCTGTTCTGATCTTCATCTGGGGTAACCTGGAATCAGATATCGCATGGAACTTATCAGATCTTGCACTTGGAAGTTGTACATGGGTAAATATGTTGATCGTGCTTCTGTTATCACCAAAGGTAATCGCACTTTATAAAGATTACGAAGAACAGATGAAAGCGAAGAAAGATCCATATTACAATCCGGATAAAATCTCATGGTCCGGAGTTGATAAAGAGATGTGGAAAGATATCAATAAGAAATATATTGAGAATGATAAATAAATCTTGAAAAAAAGGCCCCCGGGAGATGTTTTGGTATGCTCCCCGTCAAGAGGACAATAAAAAATAATAAATTTTTGTATCGTCAGCCATGCTATGGCTGGCGATATTTTATGCTGCTTTTGTATATTGCTCATGATATTTCATTGGTGTCATTACATGCAGTTTCCTTTGAAGTCGTTGGTTGTTGTAGTAATCTATGTAATTAGCTATCGCAGTAATCAAAGAGCTTCTGTCATTAAAACGCTGTTTATAATACATTTCTCGTTTTAGAATTCCCCAAAACCCTTCCATTGGTCCATTGTCAATACAGTGGGCAACTCTAGACATACTCTGCTTCATATGATGTTTTTTTAATCTAGTATAAAACTGTGCGCTTGTATATTGAAAGCCTCGATCAGAATGAACTAATGGGTGTGCATCTGGCTCCTGACGAACAGCCTCATCAAACGTGTCCATAACTAATGGATTATCATTATGATCGCTGATTTTAAAGGAAACAATCCTTCTATCATATAAATCTAAAATAGCACTCAGATAAACTTTATGAACTTCTATTCCGTTGTAGTATTTAAATTCAGAAACATCTGTAAGCCACTTTTCATTCGGTTTTTCGGCGTGAAATTCACGGTGTAAATAGTTTTTTGCTATGTGATCAGGATTTCTGTCTCCTCTGGTACAACTCTTAGGTTTCCATTTAATATTTGATTTTATATCGTATTTCCTACAAATACGAAGTACTCGTTTATCATTCACATGAATTCCTTTATGTCCATCTAATTCATCACGAATCCTTCGGTATCCCATATCTGGATGCTGGTGATGAATCCTTTGGATTTCAGTGGATAGTCTTTCGTTTCGAAGTTCATTATTACTTTTCGGATATTTTCCCCAGCGGTAATACGCAGAACGTGTAACATTAAGATATTTACAAAGTCTATCTATGGGATAATGCTTAGTAGACGATAGTTTTTGGATGGCTTCATATTCAGCTAACCGATGGATTAAAGATAGCGACCCCTCCTTTCCAGTTCTCTGACTTTTTTTAACAGATCATTCTCCATTTGTAAGTCTAGATTTCTTCTTTCCAGTTCAGCTATCTTGTCACGTAGCTCTTCTTCAGGTGTTCTGCTTGGAAGAGAAGCTATACGACGTCCACGTCTGTCTTCCAGACCCGCTTGACCCATCTTTTCGTATCGTATTACCCAATTGCGAACTTGTTGATAGGAACAATCATATTTGAGTGCCATTGCACCATAATTCTTATCATTTGCAAGACAATCTGTTACTATTTTTAATCTCTCATCAAGTGTAGTGTTCTTTGCCTTTTTCATGTAAGCACCTCCAGTGGATGTTTTTAATATTCCACCAGAATTATACACCTTAATCCAATCGGAAAGCTGTCTGTGTGAACGAATTCCGTATTTTGTGCAAATATCCTGAAGAGATCCTTCTCCGTTAAGATAATCATTTATAGCAGATATTTTTAAATCTTTTGAATAAGATTTGTTTTTCGGTTGATTGAGTAATCCAGTTGGTCCATCATACTGATAAATAGAAATCCAATTTCGAATACTATGATGATCAACTCCCAATTCTTTTCCTGCTTGCTGTATGCCAATTTCTCCTGCAAGGTAGCGTTCGACTATTTTTACTTTTTCTACTGGTTCTATCTTACTCTTTCTGAACATGAAAATACCCCCATATAGGACTTTTATATTTCATTGTCCTATATGAGGGTAGCATACCAATGTTACCATGGGTACTTTTTCTTAAGTTACTCTAATCTGTAATTTGTTGTTTTATACAACTCATACTATTCTTCATCTTCTCTTTTCTTTCTCTTAAGTGAGAATCCTCCGATTCCGGCTCCGAGAGATGTTACTGCAAGTCCTAACCACGCAAACATGCCAGACGGATCTCCAGTCTTCGCAGCTTTTCCACTCTTCGTATTCGATGTGGATCCTGTCTTACCGGATTTGCCTGATGTACCGGTTGTTCCATTTGTACCGTTAACTTTCTGTCCTGCATCCTTTTTCACAAGTGCACTGATTGCTTTATTCAGCTTCTCAGTTGCTTTATCAACTGTATCCTGATCTTTCTTTTCTTTCAGTGCTGTGTCAGCCTCAGCCAGTGCTGACTGAAGTGCTTTCCAGCTGTCCGCTGTATAATCTGATTCTTTTAAAGCACCTGCTGCTTTAATTGCTTTTTCAAGTGCATCTGTTGATACTTCTTTCGTCGGCTCATCCGGTGTCGCTGCTTCCAGTGCGTCGATTGCTTTGTTCAGGCTGTCTGCTGCTTTATCAACTGTATCCTGGCTCTCTTTTGCTTCCAGTGCAGATTTCGCTTTTGTCAGCTCTGACTGAAGTGCTTTCCAGCTGTCTTTTGTATAATCTGATTCGTTTAATCCTTCTGCCTTTTCAATTGCTGCTGCAAGTTTCGTTGTATCTACTTCAGATGGCGCCGGAGTTTCTCCCGGAACTTTGTATGTAAATGTAAGAGGTGTTGTATAACCAGTTGATGTAACCGTGATCTGGAATTCTGTTCCGACCGCCGCATCTTTAAATGGCGCTGCATCTGTCACCAGCGTTCCGTCTTTATCAATAATCTTTACAGAACCTCTTCCACTTGTTGCATAATCGGTGCCGTTCACATTTACAGATGTAATATTTCCGATATAAGTATTGAATGCTTCCTCATTACTGTTTTCTGCCACTGTAAGCTTTTTGTTATCTGCATCATATATTGCCGGCATATCTGTTGTTGACAGAATGAATGTTGTTTTCAAATCTGCATATTTTCCATTTTTATCTTTTACTGTAAGTGTATATTTCCCCGGATTAATTGAAGAATCTGCTTTAAATGTTAATACATTGCCTTCTACTTTCACATTCAATCCTTCAACGGTGTATTCCGGATTAAAATCATCCCTAAGATTCAGCTCTATCGCCGTCTTACCAGCAGAAATATCTGCATCTGCAACCTTAACAGCATCCTCTGTTTTTGCAAATTTTACAGGGACATAAAGATCATTAACATCAATTGTATATAGACCATTTGTTGTATAATATTCAATACTGTCAATCGTCTTGCCCATCATAGATGCATAATGCGCTGAAGATGTCGGGCAACCATGTACTGACTCTGTATATCCGGTACTCCAAGCGAGCTCATTTCCTCTCCAGATGTTCTCCAGATGACGCATACCATAGGCAGTCCCATCTGTTGTCTTTACAACGACTGCATTTACATTAGAAGATGCAATCTTATCTTCCGGAAGTCCGTCCAGATTGAGCTGGTAATCTCCATAAGAAGACTGTGTTAACAATTCTGCCGTAACACCTGTCAGAGCTTCTGCTTTCTTTCCTTTAACCTCGCTGAATACAAGTTTTCCATCCTTGTCCATAGAAACTTCTTTGTAATTTGCAGGAGCCTCTGTCAATGGATAGTATGCATATGTCTCGTTTTCAAAAAGTGTATCTTTTCCTTCTAATGTTGTGGTAGATGTCTGTCCACGGTTCGTTACTGTAATATCAACTTTATCCGTATCTTTTACTTCTTTGTATTTTGTAAGATCTACTGAAGGATCTACTTTCACAGCAAATGTAATACCATCAATCTGTGATCCATCTGCATTTTCATGATAAGAACCACCTGCAAGTCCTGTGGTACGTGTCTTGTTCTTTGTTGCAGAAGTAAATACATCAACATCCACGTCATTGTTTGTTGTCTCTGATTTGTAGAATGCTGCATACGGGATGTTCATGAGAACATACTCGTCTGTTACTGCTTCTTCTGCAACTACACTCGTCTTAATATCCTGATAGTTATCACTTGTAATCGTCAGTGTGTAGTTTGTACCCACTGTCGGCTCTTTATCCAGTGCAACTTTTAAATCTTTCAGATCACCGCTTGTCAGAGTATCTTCTCTGCGTCCTGCTCTGTAAGTCAGTTTATATGTTGGATTTTCCAGATCTTTTAATTCTACTCCATTCAAAGCAACTTCAAGTTCTGATCCCTTTAATGTTGCAGTTGCTTCTGCTGTTGGATATGTAGCTTTGATCTTTTCTTCTAATTCATTGATCAGTTCTGCTGCATCTGCCGATAACGCTTCCTTATTTGCAATCATGGCCTGAGCTTCTTTCACATGCTCTTTCAGATCTGCATTTTCAGAATAACCTGTTGTCTCCTCTGCTTTTTCAATCAGTTTCTGTAATTTATCTTTCTGTTTATCTGTAATTGGTGTCGATGTCTTTCTTGTGATATCCGGATAATTACTGCTGCTAATTGTAATTGTATACTGAGTACCAGCTGTCGGTGCCTTTGTTAAAGTAACCTTTCCATCTTTAACACTTGCTTTATCTGCCAGACCGCCAGATACTGATACGGTTACATCTTTCAGGTCCTCTGGGATTCCACTGATTTTAAGTTCTTCTGAATCATTTTCCAGAGAGTATTTTAAACCGCTGAGATCTCCATCGTAATATTTGTCTAATGTTACATTACACGGAACATTGATCACTCCAAGATTTGTAATCAGTGTAACACTGTTTAAAGCAGCTCCATTCATATCTGCGAACTGATAGAATGCATCTCCCTTTCCATGTGCTCTCTTTAATCCCTGGCCTTCTTTAATTGACCACGCAATTTCTACATTTGGTGTCTTTGTACCAACCCAGAGATTTTCCAGACTGGTCATTCCGTAGCTCTTTCCGGAAGTTGTATTTAAAATCGCACCATAAAGAGTATATTCTTTTGTTTCATTTTCTCCTACTTTTAAACCTGTTTTTGTTCCAAGTCCGTCAACAGTGATCTGATAATCTCCATATCCTCCGTTTAACTCTAATTCATCTGCAGGAACAGAAAGATATTTATTCGTTACCGTTGCATCTGACATTTTAGAGAAGCTGTATGTTCCGTCTTCTTTTACCGTTAATTTGCTGTATGCTTCCGGCGCTTTGTCTAATGTTGTAAAATAATAATCATCATTTTCCGTCAGATTTGTCTTTAATTTTGCATAATCTTCTGCACTTACTTCTACCGGGATTGTTACACCCATGATATATTTTCCATTGTTGTAAGTACCTTTTGCAAGTCCAGTTGTGCCTTTGAATTTATTTGTAGTTGCTGTAGATACCGCATCTACTCCACTTTCTACTTCCCATACTGCTTTATCTGTCAGATTGTAAGCCTTATAGAACTGATTGTATGGCACGTTCATGACAAGATATTTAGTTTCTTTTACTGCTGCTTTCAAGTTATCAATTGCACTATCAAGATTTTTTTTCGCTGCATCGACTGTATCCTGAGATTTCTTTTCAGCGAGTGCTGTCTCTGCAGACGCAAGTGCTGTCTTTAACGTATTCCATGTCTCAGCTGTGTAATCACTTTCTTTTAATGCTTTTGCTTTCGTAATTGAAGCTTCCAGAGCTGCTGTATCTACAGTTGCTGCTGTACTTGCTTCTGGTGCTGACTGAATTGCTTCTAATGCCGCTTTTTTTATGGCATCAGATGATCTTGTTGCAGTAGATACGGTATCCCAACTATTAATTGTATCTTCTGTTGCTGACTGACCAGCTAATTTTGATTTTATTCCCTTTGATTTAGAATATGCTTTGTTAAAATATGAATCGTTACCAGACTCATAGCCATTTTCCGGAGTTACTACAATATCAGAAAACTTTCCATCTTTTACAGTCAAGGCTACTCGGACATCATATTCATTCCATTCATCTTCATCATCATCCTCTGTTCTTGTGACATGTGCAGTCTTCGTATATGTTCCATCTTTTGCCACCTGATCTTTCGTTACCGCCATCGCCGGTACCGCCGGACAAATGCTGGCTGCCATGGTTGCCGACATCGCAACTGCCATTACTTTTGTCTTCATTTCTTTCTTTTTCATAAAAGCCTCCTTAATGAAAATATTTATTATTAAGTTAGTATTTTCTAACTTATAATCAAAAAAAATTTTACTAATCAGACATGTGCATTTTCCACACATGTCTGCATATTATGTTATTTTATACTCCAAGCCAGATACATAATCCAAGTAATATCAACGCTCTTAAAATTGTAAACCAGCTTTCATTGCCTCTGATCTTTTTCACTCCGCAGTGAATATTCTTCTTCGGACATGTATCTATACATTTCTGGCACTGGAAACAGTCGCCTTCTACTTTCCAGGAACCATCCGTCGGAAGTCCGATATTCGCCGGACATTTTCTGGAACATGCACTGCACTTTGGAATGCAGGATTCCCGGTCTCTGTGAAGTGCAAATACCGGCAACACCGGAACCAGTGAGAATACAGCTCCCATCGGGCAGAAATTTCTGCAGAAAAATCTTTCCTCCAGACACATTCCGACAATCAGAAATACCAGAATGACCAACCCTATGAGATATCCATTCAGTTTAAAATTTCCTGCATGTATCATGGAAAATACATCCCAAGGACTTGTCCCCTGTGCTTTACTGTATACACCGCCATAGCACATAAATACGATGATTACCAGGATCACATATTTCAGATATACAAGTCTGTCTGCAATCCGGTCCGGAATCTGCACCGGTTTCTTTTTCATCTTTTTGCAGATCAGTCTGTATAATGCATTCACTCCATCGCCAAGACTTCCAAATGCACAGGCAAATCCACAAAAGAATCTTCCGAAAACAGCAGTATATACACACACCACAATAAGTACAGTAACAAATGATGTCAGCGCCACTTTTTCACCCGCACCAATCTGTGTAAATATATATTTCACACCTGCAAATGCTGCCGTGTATACCGACGGAATAAAGATAAAATACAGCAATTGGATGATTGCCCTTATCCATATATGTATCTTTTTCAATTGTTTTGCATTCATTTATTTTACCGCCTTTTCTAATGCCTGTTTTGTCGCATTCTTGATTCCTGTAGAACTGAAAGTCGCACCACTGATCGTATCTACTTCCGCACTTTGCGCATCCAGAAGCTTCGGTATAATATCTTTCGCCATAGTCAGATAAGAACCATCTTCTCCATCAGCAGAGACAATATTTACCTCCTTAATCTTCTGCTTTTTTACTATTACTTCCACTTTAACAGTTCCACCAAATCCATCCGCTTCTCCGGTATATGTTCCGTCTTTATAAGAACCGTTTTTTGAATCCTCATCTTCTAAACTTTCCGTATTTTCGATTTTGGCATTCAGTTTTGCAATTTCCTCATCTTTTGCTCTGGCTTCCAGCTCTTTGTAGAGCTTTGCTGTGTCGATTTTTACTTCGTCTTCCACAGATTTTAACAGATACTCTTTTGCTTCCTCGGAGGTAAAACCGGAAATTCTTTCCAGTTCCTGTACTCCTTTTTGTTCAAGTTCGTCTACTTTCTTTTCTCTTTTTTGTAACTCAGCAACTTTTGCTGTGCACTCTGCTTCACGCTTCTCTA
>ERZ827471.1341-NODE-1341-length-15167-cov-3.576231_pt1 | contig 15167 bp, 20 predicted proteins | sample MGYA00519772_ERZ827471 | MGnify/ENA primary metagenome ERZ827471 (study PRJEB31778, sample SAMEA3449315) | human gut metagenome | biome: human gut; feature: human-associated habitat; material: faeces | place: United Kingdom | collected 2010/2012 ... | reverse complement strand
GTTTGAGGGTGTCCTTTATCTGTAAGCGAGTACCGCAATAAGGGCAGCATACCGACTTCCCTTTTCCCTCATAGTCGAAGTGCCTGCCACAATCGCCACATGTACACTTGTGTGCGGAAGTCCGGAAGCAGACATGTCCTGCCACTTTCCGCACTGCCCATGTGAGCACTTTGGGGCTTATGGCGGTCAGCTTCTCATTGGAAGCTGCCACCTGTTTTTCTATTTTCGTTCTTGCTTTCATAGTTCCATGCCTTGAAAGAGTGAGAGTTCTTGAATGGGTTTGGGTTGCGGTTTGGCTGCCTTGGGTCGGCTGTTGCGTTGCTGCAATTTCCGCATTTCCTCCTCCTGGTATCGTTTGAGTGCAATGGCTCGTTGTTCTGCCTTCTCCTCCTCGGTCAGCTCAATGTGATGATTCACTACAACATTGCAGTCCATCGGCTTGCCGATTTCCAAATCGGGCTCATCTATCGCATGGACTGCCATGGCATAAACCTCCATGTCGCTGAGACCGCAGCAGCCGGATTGCTGTACGGCATGGAAGATATAGTTGACCACATCGTCAATGGTGCGTGTGGTGGTTTCATACTTGGCACGGAAGAGTTCATCTTCCTTGGCTCGGTTATCAAGATAGTTCTTGATGAGTTCCTTGAAATGGTCAGTTCCTTTCATATGTTCCTAATGTTTAAGCGTAAATAATCATCAGCAGTCACCGGCTGTATTCAGCCTACCATAACGTGGCAGTCCACCACTTCGGCAGGAAGTCCGAAAGCCGGACAATGTGAGAAGTAAGGGAAACATTCTCCCTCTTGTTCCGTTGCGGTAGTGATACCCATGACTTTATTCTCCGTGTACCACTGGTCAATCAGAGCGATTTCTTCATCCGTCAGTCCGGTTGCATCCGAGTTGAACAGATAGCAGAGTGCCCATGTGGGAATGGCTTCAATGGGAGTGTCCATAGCGTTTTCTTTTAAGTTCGTTATTCCGTGAATCAGATGGGAAGCAGTTCCAGCAGTTTCTGCAGTGGAATGGTATTGATGTCCGACTTGAGGAAGTGAACTATCCATTCCGGCTCTTCAAAAAGCGAGTGCATGGGTTCCACACTGAAATCGTCCCCGGTGGAATAGCAGTCAATGAGCGCGAAGTTGTTGCCGTCCTTGCGGATGTGTGCATAGAAAGGAGGCATACCACAAAAGCACTTGCGGAGACTCTCTCTGTCCCACTGCAGGGTGAGTTCGTAAACACTGCCCTTGTAGAGCATCTTTTCTTTTCGGTCTTTAAGTTTGTATGCCATAGCTGAACTAATTTTTTCCCTTTGGTTTGAAGCCTTTCGGCTTCTCACTCCCGGGTGATTTTTACGATACCTCTTCTTACGAAGGGTGTAAGGGACAGAAGGCAAATGTGGCAAGGGGAAAGCAGACGGAATACCCAATTTGGCACAAATTGTGGAAGGCTGCCGGCTGCTTTCCTTGCAGCCAAGCAAAGCGCCATTTGCTGCCGTACCGACCCTTCGTTTCTTTGTATCGGAAAATTCATCGGGAGTGGAAATGCCTGACTAAGGAAAGAATCCGCCGGCTGTTAAAGAGGGATGTTTAACTTTTAATCTTTCCGAAATCTCACTATCTTTGCAGGCCCTGAAAACAAAGGTTCAGGAAGGCATGGTATAAAACAGACTTTATCACCTTACACAAATGAAAGATCAGATACGCTTATTGAGAGATTGCTTCCACAACGAGATTCCGGCTGTTGTGTTCCAAGGGAATGACAGCTGTGCCGGAGAGATACTGGAAGCCGCCAAAGAAATTTATCAGAAGCACGGTTGCAGTCAGGAGTTCCTTTACGACTGGCAAATGCTCATCAACGAAGTGAAGGTTTACCAGCAAGAGAGTCTGGAACAAGTACAGCTTCCCCAGCTGACCCATACCGAAGCAGAACTGATTCGGGAAGAAATGAGACAGAAAGACATGGTTTACTGATGCAACAAAAGGTCCTAATGCGCATGGATGAATGGCATCAGGACCTCTTGTTTTTTCATTGCCTATGAATGGCAACCACGTAAAGTTTTTGATTTTATCTTTTCGAAGCCGCCAACGAAAGTTTCCTGAACTGCTTCAGCAGCGGTTCCATTTCAAGTGATACACAGCGGGCACGTTGGCCGGCTGCCTTGTTTCCTTTTTCGGCTTGAAGGGCTGCATCCTTTTGGAATGCCTCCATCTTCATCTGGAGTTGTACGAGTAATTCATTCATAATCTTTGCATTTAGAGATTACACTATCTAATAGATACTTATCACGGGTCTGAACTTATGCGCCTGGTCCTTCGGAGTCTCTTGAATGGTACCCGACTGCATCGAGAAGAGCCAGGCCTTGCTATCCCTTTGTCCCTCCACTTCGGTGGAAGTCCACAGCCAGCAGTCACCGGGCTGCAGACTGATGGGCAATCCACCGACCGCTTCTATCCGTTGGTTGACCAACCCAATTTGCTGATAGAGGTAAGTAAGCTGCTTCACCGAAGGGATGTAGGCGGACTGACCATAGCGCCACATATCGAAGACATAAACGGCTAAGGGAGATTTCACTTCCTCGTTGCGGTACATGGCATGGGTGTTCTCGTTACCGTCTTCCTTCTCCAATGAAGCCGAGGTTTCCTGTTCGACACCCAGACTGTCTGCAAAGGCTGTCGATGCGACATCCCGGATGGAAACGGCATAGCCCAAAGCTTTGATCTCCGGATTCCGGTTCACATGATAGACAATGGCCACCGGCTCCTTTTGGGAGGAACTGAACTTTTCTTTGGACAGCACACTGCCATCCGAACAAACTACGTCACCAACCTGGAGGGAAGAAGCAATAGATCTGTCTCCTTCATGCTCACATTCTTCGCAGGAGGTGAACAACGTGGCAACTCCTGTGATTATAGCACATACTAATTGTCTGATTTTCATAGCAGCGGTATTTCAAATGATTTGACTACAATTTCTGCTTCCTTATCGAGGATGAACCAGTATTCCGAGTGGTAAGGCTTTCCTTTTAAGGTCTTGGCTTCAAAATCTATCTTGACCTTCCATCCGTTGAACGGCTTCGCAACCTTTTCTTTCCCAACTTTCGCTTCTTCCATTTCTCCATAAGCTATCAAAGCCCGGAGCGTGGTCATGGCATCCAGCTGACGGGTGACCTGATCACTCATCGCGGCATCGTCCTTGTCGAGGTTCTGGAAGTAGTCTGTTTCTTCCATCAACTTGTGGCCGTACTGCATCAGGTGCATGGATAATGCAGCCTTCTCGTGTGGATTGACATATTCCTTGCCAAATACAGAATCTGCCTTGCTGATGCCCTTGATTTGGATGGACTCCGGATTATCGACGGTTGCCTTCAGGGCTCTCTCTGCGATTTCCACCGCCCGTTGTTCGGGATGGTCGGAACAGCTGGCGAAGTAAAACAGGCCGCTCCAGAAGCAGACGGCGGTCACCAGCAGGATAGTGAGTTTCATTCCCGGTTTCATATCTTCACAATTTGGAGTTTATCCGGAGAAAGGCCGAGACGCTTGCGGTAGATGGTGCCGTCATCACGGTACATCTCCAGTTCGTTGGAGGTGATTTCTTTTTCACAGATTTCCTTGGCTTCTGTCAGACTCAACTGGTGACCACCGATGTTGCGCCAGATGGCAAAGTTGCACGGCGCCTGCTGGTTGCTGTAGTTGGAGCAGTTGAAGGCTCTCGTACCCACCCGAATATCGCCGCCACAATGCGGACACTTGCCGATGACAGACTGCATGTTGATGGCGCCGTTGTCTGCCAGTTCCAGCACGGAAGGGAATGCCTTTCCATCCTTGGAAGCAAAGCCGTCCAACAGGATGAAGCGGTGCTCCAACAATTCTGCGATTTCCTCGTCACTCATCTTGCGGTTGCCGATAATGCCGTTGATATTCAGCACACAGGTTGGCTGTTCGGCGATGTTGTTCTCACAGCGGTAGCCCTTGCAGGTCTTTACCACGTTGCCGCCACACAAAGGACAGCGACCGATTATTTTCTTTTCCATACGCTTTTGTTTTTGGATGATTTGTTTACTATATGATTCTGTTACTTGTTGCTTTGATTACTTTCTTATTTCCTTACTTGATTACTTTGTGATTAGTAAGTTTGTTTACTTGTTTACCTATTTACTATTTCAGGCTATAGCCCTGGTTCCAGTCGGAGATGATACCGCCGATGATGTTCTTGCCGGACATCACGTTGGCCCATCCTTCGGGATCGAGCGAGAACCAGAGGTCATTCCATGAGAGCGTGCGTACCTGCCAGGCCAGGATAAACAGGTTGGTGTTGATGGCTTCCAGCCGGCTTACCACCTCGTTGGCGATGTAGTAGCGTTCCGAAGCGTTCAGCAGGTTCACCTTGTACTTCTCGTTCTTTCCGTCATCTCCTGTCACGTCATACTTGCCCGAAGTCACCAGCTGTTTCATGAAGGGAAAGAGTGCCGTCATCTGTGTGGCAGCATCCGTCAGTTCATCCGATACCATGGCCGCAATAACGGTTCCCTTCAGATTGCCGCCCACTGATTTGAGGAGCAGGCTGCAGTTCTGCGGGATTTCCTTGGCCACCAGTTCCCCGGCACGCTTAATCTGGTAAAGGTTCTGCATGGCACCCTGCGCATTCGAGAGGTAGTCCAGCATCTTGTCTTCCACATGGTGAATCCGCTCCAGCGAAGCGGTAACAGCCACTTCCGCCGCAATGATTTTCTCCTGCGTCTTTTTGCGGTCCTTGTGGATCTTCTTCAAGGCTGCGGTCTGACCCAGTACGGCAGAAGTCAGCGCCGGGTCAGTCTGTTGGGCAAAGAGCGGAGTTTTACCTATCAATAAGCCAACAGCAGCGATTAACAAGGAGCGTTTCCATCGTCTTGCATTCATACGTTTATAATTTAGGGCCTGCATTTCTGCGTTCGGCCAGGTTATTGATTTGGTCCTGTTTAGTCGGATGCAGCCGCACCTCCATCGGTTTGTTGAGCAGACAGTCGTTCCAGTCCTTGAAAGCCTTGGGAGGAAGCCATTGTCCCATATCGTATCTGACCGACAGGTGTTCCTTGACCTGCACCTGAAAGGGACGCTCCGGATCAAGCCGGAAGGAACGTCCGTTCGCTTCCACTTCCAGACTGTCACGGGTTCGGTTGATTTTCATGGGGATGTTCTCTACCAGCGCCATCATGCGCAAGCCGTAGATACGACCGGGCAGGTCATTGTCGAAACAGTCAAACGGGCGGGCTTCGGGAAAGCGGTTCAGCACCTGCCGGATTTGTCCGTCAGAGAACGTGCCGCCCAGTGATACCAGGGCAATTTCATTGGTCAGCTGCTTCCGGTTCCATTGGTAAAACGCCAAGGCATCGAAAGCCGACTCACAGAAGAAGACACTCTTCACCACATTCGGATAGCCACCTGACAAGTCAGCCACCCATGCGGAAGAGGAAGAATCACTTCCGGCCGCCTTGGATTTGTAACCGCCGTACCCCCGCAGTTCGTAGCCCCGGACCTGATTGTTCTCTCCGTTGGTATAAGGGAAGCCGATATTGTAGCCGTCAAAGTTCTCGTTCTTCCTGTCGCGGATGAGTCGGATGAACGGAGCAAAGGTGCGTACCGTTTCATCAGACAATCCCCTTTGTTGGAAGATGGCCGGAATCTTATCGGGATTTATCGGCTTCACCTCATACCTGGAGCTGTCGAAGGTGGCGTGATACCTGACTGACTGCACATACTCCCGGTCATCGCGGTATTCAGGCTCAGGCATATTGGCAAAGCGGGACAGCACCTTGGCTATCTTCTGCCATTCATCCTTGCCCGACACGTTGAAGGCATTCAGGTTCTCCCGGATGAGTGTGACCACATCCCCCTTGGAACCGTCACGGCGGAAGAACCGCTGGGAAGCCTTGTCCTGGGGATGGCAGATCACAAGCACATCCCGCTTTTCCTTGCCGTCCCCCAACACCAGCTCCATGTAGCGGCCCACACCGGCCCTTCGGTCCAGGCGGTACCCGAGCGCATAGGCTACATCGTCGATGCCTACCTTGGCTTTGAGGTCCTGGAAGTTTACCTTGTAATCAGTCATGGTTCATGGAATTGAAGGTTCTACATAAAATCAGATGCTTAACTTGGCACCCACGGCCTGCGTGCGTTTGAGATTGGCTATCTCCGGCTCGAAGGTCTTGTGCGCCGTCATGTTCAGGAAGGCTGCCTTGTCCTTGTAGTCCGTCAGTTGGAAGTAGGTCTTCGCCGTATCTTTCGATACCTTCTTCAACCCCAGTTCCACACCATCGTAGGAAGCACGGATGGCATAATCCCCGTTGCGCGTCTTCACGATGGCCGCATTCTTGAACGGCACTTCTTCGCCTTCACCCAACGGGGCAAACGGGTCGTTCTTCGTCAGGTAGGGCTGCTCGTTCAGTGCCAGCCGCTGCTTGTCCACCTGGTCCAGAATGAGGTCCGAAGCCTTGTTCACGTCCGCCATGACGGAAACGATGAACTTCGGTTCCTGCTTCAGCACCCCAATCCAGGAATCCAGATAGGCTGCAGAGTTGTCCGTTATCTTGGAATCGAAGCCCATGGAGTGGCTGATCATGGCGGCGGTCAGTTCGGCTACCAGTTCCTCCTTGGCGTATTTCGGGTCTCCAAAGCGTCCGCCCATCTCGCGGTTGAGCCGTTCAGGTGTCATGGTGGAGTGTGACATCTCATGCAGCATGGTGGAATAGAACTCCATGCCGCCCCTGTAGACTTCCTCGGGGGTATCGCCGATGTTGAACTGCTCCTTCATGGGTAGCACCACGATGTCCTGGGCCGGTGAATAGAAGGCTCCGTCCACCCGTTTGTCTGCCTGTATGGGACAGAGCCAGCCTTGCGTCTCAATCATCCGGTCGAGGGCGGCATGGACATACATGCCTTCCTTATCCCGAAGCTCGGGCACCTTGAACTTCTCCATGAGTTTCTGCACCCGTTCGGGCTGTACCTCTGCCAGATTGGTCTGGTCGATGTTGTACACGGGGAAAGCCTTGAAGAAGGGAATGACGTCCATGCCTTTCTTCTCCTCCTTGCTCATGGTCTTATACTCATCCGAACTGACCTTATGGCCGTTCTTGTCCTTGACCAGCACGTCCCAATAGACCACAGGAAAGGCTTTCTCGCCTTTCAGTACATGGGCTTTCAGGTTGTGCGCCTGCTTGAAGGTGAGGTACACCGGCAGCCGGTAGCCTTGGGCAGCGGTCTGCAGCTGGAGGAAGAAGGAATTGGAACCCGAATAGTTGCGGCCACCCACGTTCTGCGGGAGACCTGCAAATCCGGATGCGCCCCCAATCCAGCCTTTCTTCCAGTCGGAGGCCTTCATCTGCTCCATACGGGCAATCATCATTTCGGCAAAGCGGTCGATGGCTACCTGCCCGGCATTGCCGGATGTGTTAGTTCCATACGCCATAGCTTTCGTCATCCATTACCTGACGGTCCATCTGGTCGATGTCCGTCTGTTCAACATAAAACTCTGCGGATTCATCCGAAGGATCTGTGCCGTGGGTCTGGCACCACTCCAGATAATCCTCTGCACTGTCCCCGTCCATCACAAAGCGGAGGAAACCGATTTTACCTGCCTGAAGGAGTTCCACCAACTCCTCGTGTGTCTTTTTAGCTGTCATATCTTTTCGTCTTTTATTGTTTCTTGAATATTCGTTTGTTCCTTTTGATTGCGTTACATTTTCATGGAAGCCGACTTCTCCAGCTTGTTGGTCACAGCTGAAAGCATCCCGGAAATTTCCGTATTGAGGTACTTGGCCGCAATCTGTTCCCGGGTGGCAGTCTTTGCCTTGAAAAGCGAGTAGCCGTCATCAAAGGAGAGTTCATGCTTGCTGGTCTTGCCCTTGTCGCCCAGGTCCATCGACACCTTCCATTTGTTGTCGGAGTGGTCCTTGGCCACACGGACTCCTTTGGGGTCCACTCCTTCGGGAAGCTGGTACTTCTCGTAGGCTGACTGCAGGTGCAGTCGTTCCCCGAAGTTCTTCTCCACAAGTTGTGTAGGACTGACCACCCGGTCGAAGTAGGCATTCAAGTCCTCACGGGAAGCCACTGCCGACATCTTGGTGTCGCCCATCTGCACATAGAACTTATACTTGCCGTAGTCCGGTCGCTGTTCGTCCTTTTCCTTATAGACATTGAACTTGTCGATGGTGATGGCTCCATCCGGACCGGACAACTGCTTCGGCATTTGGAACGCTTCTTCCGATACCTTCGGCATCAGCTTGGTGGGATAATAGCGTTCCATCAGCTGGGGCACCGTCATTTCCTTCTTCTGGTAAGCGGCCAAATCCGCTGCGTCCATCTTCTGCGGTTTCAGCTGTACGCCGTCCATCTTGGCGGTGAAGTACCAGTCTGCCGGATTGGTAGTGCTCTGGAAGGCATGGCCATGGCTGACTTTCTCGCCGTTGGCGGTAATCATCTGCGGTTCACGTGGCTTGCGTTCCTGCTTGGCTTCCGCTTTCTGCTCGGTTGCTTGTTCACTCTTCATTTCCTTGGCAGGTTTCTCCTCTGCAGCCGTCTTGACTGTCTTGGTAGGCTCTTCCTGCACAGCCTGTTCTTTCTTCTTTTTCGCCATAGTTTCCTGATTGAGGTTGTTTTCTTTTTTCACTTTATCCTGGCTTTTCAAATCTTCTCCGGTCTTTTCCCTGGGCTTCTTCATCAGTTTCGGCTGGTCTATCGCCTCGCAAATGGCGACCCGCTGACCGGAGCGAATCAGCTTGGGCAGATGCTTGTCCAGTTCATGACGGGGAAAAGTCAGGAGTTTGATGGGGTCATTCTCCAGCGGCAGAATCTTGTCTGATACCTTCAGCGCCAGTATCACCGATGCCTTGAGTGCATCTTCCTTATACATTTCGTAGAAGTTCCCGTTACGGAAGAGGAGCAGCGCATCGGGATGCTTCTTCTTCATGTCGTTGAACATCCGTACCAGACCTACATCCTGTTCGGCATTTTTCTTCTTGACCATAAGGGTAATGATTTAGAGTTTGAGTCCTTGGGAATGTTTTTCCTTCTGATTACCGAATTTCAAAGCTCTTTCCTGTGACTGCTTGTCTACCACTTTTTGGTATTCCCAGCGGTTCTTGTCCGTCATCACCAGTCCCAGGTACTCGGGATGCTGTTCGTCGTAGCGAAGTTTCTGCTGTCGCTCCCACTCCTTCAAGTCCCCTTGGATGAGCTTGAAACCCTGAGGCTCTTTCAGATCGACACCGACCGACACTTTCTCACCACCCACATTCAGCTCAATGGGTTTTCCCTCGCGTACCTGCTGCTTTTGCTGCATGCCCAGTTCGATGTCGTTGACCTTCTCCATGTCCTTGAGCTTCTGTTCCAACTGAACATCCGTGACACGGCGATGGAAGATTGATTTGGTTTCGGGGTCGAGTTGCAGATACTGCTGGGTCTTTTCACCGTTGACTTCCACGGCTTTCTGGATGACTTCACCTTTACCCAACCGCTCCGCTTCTTGGTCGGACAATCGCAACACTTGGTTGCGTTCCTTTTCCAGTACGGCACGGACAGGATAAGCCATAAGCGCCGGATTACCTTGCTGGTCGGTGGTCAGCTGAAGTTTGAGGGGAAGCGTGATGATGTCTCCGTTACGGGCACTGATGGACACCTGCATGAGCGGGGTGACCTCTCCGGATGCCAGCTTCTCCTTCACTTCCTGAGGGAGACTGTCGGCCTTTTCCCGGTCAATGCCCAATGCCGCCAACTTCTCGTAGGGCAGCCTTTCAGAATGATTGATGTTGTGCATTTTCGTATTGTTTAAGTAAAACGATATATTTGCGGTCGGAACCGCCTTGAACACCCGCAAAAGTATTGGCAACCCTATCATTGAAAAGAAATGCACAACATCATTCTGACCGCCGTGCTGTTGATTCTTGGTTCCGCTTCAGCATCGGCACAGTTCTATACAATTACAAAAGAGACGGAAATCCTACCTGAAAAGCAACAAAAAGTGGTTCCTGATACCCTACAGAGGAGTTTGGGCGCTTATGAGTCTTGCAAAAAGGCAGAAAAGGACTCCCTTGCCCCAGAGGTGCCTGTAAAACTGCTTTCGGAGCTATATGCCCGAAAAGTTTACGCAAGGGTGTCCCACGAAAAAGCGTCTGATAAGGGAACTGAAAAAACTGAGGTTTCTGAACGAAAAGAACTTCCTGCGCTCACTATTCCCAATCTCTACCAAGAAATCATTCGCAATGGCATCCGGCATCCAAAGATTGTATTGGCACAGGCCATACTAGAAACGAGCTGGTTCCGTTCACCGCTCTGCCGGAACCGGCACAACCTGTTCGGACTAACGAATCCCAAAACCGGGAAGTACTATGAGTTCAACCACTGGACGGAAAGTGTCAGGGCTTATTACACCAAGGTGCAGTACAAGTATAAAGGAGGAAACTACCTGCTGTGGCTACACAAGATTGGCTATGCGGAAGACCCAAGGTATGTGCGTGAAGTGATGAAAGTAGTAAGTCAATTATGAGCAATCCTGAACTGACTATGGAGAAGCGATAAAAATCGTAATACGGGCCGTTAAAAATGCAAATGGACGATGTAATCTCATGAATACTCTATACCTTTGAGTTCTAATATGTTTATGCGATATGGCATCAGAATTTATACAGTCAAAGGGGATTGAGATATACAATGCCTCTATTTATAAAAGTAGGCTGGAAGAAAGTTTACAGGCCGGAACCTGGGTCGTGGACAACTTTCTGTCTTCAATGGCTTGTGCAAATGAAGAGACTCAAAAAAAAATGATATGGGGGACATTGCTTCATCTTAGAAAGGTGGCTTTCAGCGATGATTACACTATCAGTTTTTTAGGAGCCAGCTATAACCACATCTTCTCCCATCCTCTCATCCGTTCACACCTGAACTATATGTTCAGACCGGCGGATGTCACAGACTTACTGGATTATGCCGCGAGGAACTTTCAGGAAGGTGACAGCCTGCAAAAGTCGTTTTGCTGCATTGTTCTGCAGCTGCTACTCTCGGAACATGTGGTTATTTCCGATTTGATTCAACCGGTGTGTAAGCAATTACAGGAACTACATGGATGTATCAGACAGAATCCAATTCCCCTATACAAGAATGCCTATGTACGTTATTCGTTTCTGCTATGTTGTTATCGGATTCAGCTATGTGACATGAGTCCGATGGAGAAAGAAGAGCTGTATGTCTTGTTGTACAAGGAATGGAGAATCATTACCCGGATTATTTCCATATTCTCCGACATTGTGGTAGGTTGTGAGTTTACCAACTTTGCAAGCCTCACGGCCAACATGAAAGGCCATATTGAGTTTGCCCATTTGTATTTGAAAGCTGCCCGGACAGACAAAGGGAAACGAAACAAGTATAGCGGTAAATCTGGAACAGATCACTTAGTGAAACTCCAGGAAGAAATGCAGAGACAGTCCGATAAAAAGAATTCGTCATTAGATGAACTATACAGAATTTTATTCAAATAAGAAAAGGTTCATTGTATCTGTACAATGGAAGTTATTTGTTTGATTTATTTAGAGAAAATATATGTTACAACGTTAATCAAACTTTGATTACTTTTGTAAAATACATCCAACTTATCCTATGGGTAAAAAGAGAAATAAGAAGAGAAACCTAAAGACTTGTTATGTAGAAGTCGAAAAAGACTTAGGAATGTGGCAGGACTATATGCAATATGGTCCGCAATACGACACGAACAATGATTGTCCGATAAATCCAGGTGAATCTGATATGGTGGAACAACTTTCTTTCAAGAAACTGTCTGTAGATACCAGAAAACAACTTCGCGCAACCATGGTTAATTGGGTTCTTGATTACTGGCAAACAGAAAGACTCATCCCAGAGGGTGCTATCATTAAAGAATTTAGAAACGCAGCTATAAAGGAAGTCTACTATATTTGCGGACAATATGTCAAGGACAGCAAAGAACTTAAATACATGTTGAACGAATGTATTGTTTCTACCATCAATAAAGAACTGAAAAAAGAGAAACAAATGATATTAAAGTTTTGATCTTATCAGTAAGAAGGCGTGTTCTTTCTGCTTTTCTTGTAATTTATTCAATCAAAAACGCATTACAAAGAGAATTCCTGATGTGAGATGGTTAATAAAAATTTTGTAGATGCTATCATGTAGTTAATAAAGATGCATACATCGCATAATGTTGCAGATTTATGATTTATTATACAGTCTCGCAGTTAAAAGTGAATTTTATTTTTCTTTTTGTTTACAACAACAAAAGAAAATCTTATATTTGCCATTGGAGCTATACCTCCCATTGTCGGCATCGGAATGATGTCTTCAACCGGATAACATATTCCGGACCAAATTCTCTCTTTTATAGCTCCGTCCGCACCTACCTTACTTCTTCAGCGGACACAATCCATTGGAAAGGCCGGTAACCTTTCCCATCATTAACCTTAATCACACAAGCGATGAAGCAACTAATGCTACTTCTATTCGGTGCAGGAGTTGTGACAGCGGGTGCACAGTCCCCCGGCGGTGTCAAAGGAACAGAGTTGTGGTTCCAGACATTGCCCGTGACGGCAGACCTTCAAGGCGCCTACCGCTGGATGGATCTCGCAGGGGATTCCGTAAAATTGCGTTTGTACGCCCACCTATCATCGTGGCATATAGACCCTTGTCGTTTCCCGTGAAGTGCGGGTGAATATATGTTTGCTGGGCACCTTATACTCCTGCCCAGCTTAGGAGTTAAACCAATCTGTATTTATTATTCAACCTTATATCTACACGTTATAGACTTGAAGTCATAATCGAGGAATACTCTTCCATTATGTTCGTCACTACCACTATAATCTATAATAATATCAGCAGTCCAACAATATCTACCTTCGGCTTCGCCATCATTCATAGCTTTCTGGTCTTTTGACAAAACCAAATCGATGGACCGGGTTTCACAACCATCAAAGATACCATTATTTCTGACATTACCATATACTTTTGTAAGATTGCCTAAAACTACTTTTTGAAGCCCTGAACAATCTGAAAAAGCATTTTCCCCGATTTCTGTAACATCTGGGAGGACTATGGATTTCAGCATGTCAAAATGCAAAAATCCTCTTGAAGGAATCTTCTTACATCCTATCAAAGTAAGGTTTATACTCCCATCCCTTGCATCTCCTTCTAGAAGTCCGATATGTATTGCTTCCAATGTTTCTTCATCCACATCGGGAGCAAGAATGAGATTGATGTAAGTCTTGCCCGCATCCAATTCCTTCTTGACGTCTTCCACAATTTGATCGTAAGTGATACCTTCGTCAGTCAGCGAAACAACAGTAGCATCCAGTGCATAACTCTTAGCATTTACTGTTGCTTGCAAGAATGTATGAGTTGCCAAAGGAACTTCCCCATATTTCACATCGACTCTAGAATTTGTTACAAAATTACCATATAAATAGGCATTGCCCTTTTCATCAGATGTAAGGGCATAATTTTGATCCCATTTCATATCGCTGCTGCCCGCAGGAGTGTATCTATCGATGGTTACTGTTATTGGCTTATTTGGCATAGTTGCGATGCGGAGGCGTGAATAGTTGCGTGTTGCCTCGGCAAAAGATACATTTATACCCTCACCATTGCCAGTGATTTCAGCTATTCCCTCGATGTATTCATCCGTTCCAACAACCTTGCCTTCTTTCAAAACTAATTTGCCGGCTTCCCATTTGTAATTAGGGGCATAATATACATGAGGTATGTATGCAGGGTCTCCTTCCCGATAAACCAATTCACCACTTGTCAATTCCCAACTCTTGCCATTATATGTAAAAGTTGCATACTGTTTTCCATAAGAGGTGTTGTCTATCTCCAGAAGCAACTCATCTCCTACAGCCCATGAAGTTTTGCCTTCATCAGGTGTACCAATAGCACGAGTCTGTGAATCTCCGAATGCCGGAAATTCACCAACAACCAACTGTACGTTGTTCTTGCCTGTTGTTGCAGTTGTTTCTTCTATATCACTTGTGCATGACGCCATTACTATAGTAACGACTGCCAGCATGATGTATTGAAATATCTTTTTCATATTTTTTCCTCCAATTATTTGAGATCTTCTTCGTTGTTACTGTCCCAACCTTTCAAATCATCTACGCTGATTCGGGTTAGTTCCACTTTATCTTTTCCTACATCGAGTTTGTAGGTGTAGCGTTTACCCTCTTCAAAGTCGGTAGGCATCTTCATTTTAGCATTAAAAATATTGTCGCCTATCTTGAATCTCAAGAAGACTTCATCTTTAATGTATGAACCAGGGATAACGATTGCAGAAAACATACCATCGTCATGCTTACAGGCTTGTACCCAAGCAGGATTAGCAGTAGGTGTACTCATGACAAATTGCCCTTGTCGGTCGTCTCTGTTAAAATAAACGCTGGTGTGTTTAGAATACACTTGTGGTTCACTAATATCCATATTAGGATAATCTGCAGTTCCAACATGATATACTATTGTAACCAGCGACATGCGATGCTTCATAGGAATGCTTAAATCGTACTGAGGAACATCGTGCCAATATCCAGTTATGAGATCAGCGTTTTTCAAATTACCTTCGCTGCTTTGGTCTGTCTGTAAATCATACTGTAGATTATTTTTCCCAAAATCCGTGTCAGATGGATATACAGCTAATATTGTATGTTCATCGATTTTATCTAACCAACGAAAACTTCCACTGCGGGACCATTCGTTTGTTGCACTATTATAAGAAAGAACAGCCGTACTACCAGGATCATAATCCGTAAATATCGATACTTTCAGTTCATCTTTGTCCTCCCAACTGTCACCATATCCTAATGTATTGACACGAGTCTGCATACCTCCAACAGAGAAAGTGGCATTGATTTCCTGCCCTTTCAGCGTAGGAGCCATATCTTCATTTTGCGTACAAGCAGTAAAGCCCATAGCCATAAGGCCCATTACCGCATAGGAAATTCTTTGTTTTATCGTCATCATAATCTTCAGTTTTTTATTATTAGTGAGTTAGTGAGCGGCAAAGCTCACTAACCCTGTATTTCCTATTTGTACCTTCTTTACCATTACAAAGCTATATCTGCGTCTAAATCTGTAAATACCAATTAAAAAATGCACCACATACTAATTGAAAAGTGCACCAGAAGA
>ERZ827471.1334-NODE-1334-length-15232-cov-4.994202_pt1 | contig 15232 bp, 9 predicted proteins | sample MGYA00519772_ERZ827471 | MGnify/ENA primary metagenome ERZ827471 (study PRJEB31778, sample SAMEA3449315) | human gut metagenome | biome: human gut; feature: human-associated habitat; material: faeces | place: United Kingdom | collected 2010/2012 ... | reverse complement strand
GGGCTTTCTCTAGAGAAAGCCTGGATCCCCGCCCGGGACCGGGCGGGAACCCACCCCGCAGGGGCTAACCTGCGATAGTCCTGACGGGACCACCTGCCGAAGGCAAACCCAGGCCCCCGGCCCCCCGCGGCAGGTCAGCAGGGCTTACCAGCGGTAACCGTTCTTGACGCGCGTTTTCGCGTTCTTCACCGCAACGAGATCCTCGTTCTTCTTCAGGAGGATGCCGGCGTAGGGCAGCTCCTTCTCAATCTTCTCCGGGTCCACGCCGCCCAGGCGGAGGGCCTGGAGCCAGTCCAGCAGCTCCGAGGTGGAGGGCTTCTTGGCCACCGTGGGCAGGTCCCGCACCTGGTAGAAGGCCCCCATGGCCTTGTCCAGCAGGTGGTCCTCAATGTCGGGGTAGTGGGCGTGGACGATGTCGCTCATCATCGCCTGGTTGGGGAAGGCGATATAGTGGAAGATGCACCGGCGGAGGAAGGCGTCGGGCAGCTCCTTCTCGGCGTTGGAGGTGATGATGACGATGGGCCGCTGCTTGGCGGCGATGGTCTCCTTGGTCTCGGGGATGTAGAACTCCATCTGGTCCAGCTCCCACAGCAGGTCGTTGGGGAACTCCAGGTCGGCCTTGTCGATCTCGTCGATGAGCAGGACCACCTGCTCGTCGGCGGAGAAGGCCTCCCCCAGCTTGCCCAGCTTGATGTACTTCTTGATATCGTCCACCCCTTCGCCGCCGAACTGGCTGTCGTAGAGGCGCTGGACGGTGTCGTAGACGTACAGGCCGTCCTGGGCCTTGGTGGTGGACTTGATGTTCCAGATGATGAGCTTCTTCCCCAGGGCCTCGGCGATGGCGTCGGCCAGCATGGTCTTGCCGGTGCCGGGCTCCCCCTTGATCAGCAGGGGCTTCTGCAGGGCAATGGAGATGTTCACGATGCGCAGCAGGTCGTCGGAGACCACGTACTGGCTGCTTCCCTTGAATTCGGTCATGGCGGTGTGTTTCCTTTCTCAAATAATGGATATGATTTATGGCGCAAAGCCATGGATTTAACTTACAATACAGTCGGTTTCATTGTACCACAAAAGGCCAGCAAAGTCATGGGATTTCCCCTATCCGCTCCGCCGATTTTCGTCGGGTGCGGGGGGCTTTTTTTGTGGAGTTGGGGAAAGGCCCTCCCCCTGGAGGGCCAGGTTCCGCCGCAGGGGGGCGATGCCCCGCCAGGCGAAGGCCCGGTGGCCGTAGGTCCGGCGGAAGGCCTTGTTGCTCAGCCCCGCCAGGTCCTGGGGGGTGAGGGAGAGGATCAAATCCTCCCGGAACTCCGGCAGGGGGGAGAGGGCGGCGGCCCGGTTGTGGGGGCAGGCCCCCTGGCACAGGTCACAGCCCCAGATGGTGGGGCTGCATCCCAGGGCGGCCGCCATGTCCGGGGGGAGCTCCCCCTTCTCCTGGGACCAGTGGGAGAGGCAGCGGGTGACGTCGCACCCTCCCTCCCCCAGGGCCCCGGTGGGGCAGGCGGTCTGGCAGGCCCGGCAGTCCGGGGGGCAGAGGGTCCCCTCCCTGGGCCCGGTGGCGGGCAGGGCCAGGTCGGTGAGGACGGTGCCCAGGAACACGTAGGACCCATAGGGGGGCACGATGCGCAGGCCGTGGCGGCCCCGGAACCCCACCCCCGCCAGCTCCGCCGCGGCCAGCTCGGGCACCGGGGAACTGTCCGCCCCCGGGACGAAGGCGTGGCCGGGGTGGCGCTGGGCCAGGGCCTGGCACACCGGGGCCAGGCGGCGGTGGAGGACCCGGTGGTAATCCTCCCCCCGGCAGTAGAGGGAGAGGTTCCCCGGCGCTGCCCCGGCGTAGTAGGGAAAGGCGGCCACCAGCACCGTCCGCGCCCCGGGGCACAGGGCCTGGATGGCCGCTGCCCCCTGGGGGGACAAAAATGGCTGGAGGCCGCCCAGCGCAGCGGCACCCCATGCCGCCGCGCCAGCGGCCTTCCAAAGTCGTTCCATGTGGGATTACTTGTGGTTCTTCTTGGCGTCCCGGGCTTCCATGGCGGCGATTTCCCGCTGGGCGTCCCGGAGGGAGAGGTTCACCCGGCCCTTCTCGTCGATGTCGGTGACCTTCACCCACACCATGTCGCCGATGTTCACCACGTCCTCCACCCGGTTCACCCGGCGCTCGGAGAGCTTGGAGATGTGGACCATGCCGTCCTTCCCGGGGGCCAGTTCCACGAAGGCGCCGAAGTTCAGGATGCGCACCACCTTGCCGTAGTAGAGCATGCCCACCTCGGGGACGAAGACGATGGTGTCGATCATCTTCTTGGCCGCGTCGCAGCAGGCGGCGTTCTCGGCGGAGATATAGATGGTGCCGTCATCCTCGATGTCGATCTTGGCGCCGGACTCGGCGGTGATCTTCTGGATCACCTTGCCGCCGGAGCCGATGACCTCCCGGATCTTGTCGGGGTCGATCTTCATGGTGAGCATCTTGGGGGCATACTCGCTGACCTGGGGCCGGGGGGCGGGGATGCAGGGGAGCATGATCTCGTCCAGGATGGCCTTCCGGGCGTCCCCGGTGATCTCCAGGGCCTCCTTGATGATGGCGTGGGAGAGGCCGTCGTTCTTAATGTCCATCTGGATGGCGGTGATGCCGGCCTTGGTGCCGGCCACCTTGAAGTCCATCTCGCCGTGGAAGTCCTCCACCCCCTGGATGTCGATGAAGGTGGTGAAGGAGCCGTCGTCGTCCTGGATCAGGCCGCAGGAGATGCCGGCCACAGGGGCCTTGATGGGCACGCCGGCGTCCATCAGGGCCAGGGTGGAGCCGCAGATGGACCCCTGGGAGGTGGAGCCGTTGGAGGAGACCACCTCAGAGACCACCCGGATGGCGTAGGGGAACTCCTCCACCGAGGGGATCACGGGGTCCAGGGCCCGCTCGGCCAGGGCGCCGTGGCCCTTTTCCCGGCGGTTGACGCTCCGGGCGCCCCGGGCCTCGCCCACGGAGTAGGCGGGGAAGTTGTAGTGGTGCATATAGCGCTTCTCCTCTTCCTCCCAGATGGTATCCAGCTTCTGGCAGGCGGAGAGGGTGTTCAGGGTGGCCACGGACAGCACCTGGGTCTGGCCCCGGGTGAAGAGGGCGGAGCCGTGGACCCGGGGCAGGACCCCTACCTCGGCGGCCAGGGGACGGATCTCGTTCTTCTGGCGCCCGTCCACCCGGTGGCCCTGGAGGAGCCAGGCCTTGACGATCTTCTTCTGGAACTTATAGGTGATCTCTTCCAGGTACTGGTCCATGTCGGGGTAGTCGGCCAGGAAGAGCTCGTGCCAATGGTCGATGAGGGCGTTCCACCGCTCCTCCCGGACGTTCTTGTCGTCGGTGTCCATGGCGGCCTTGGCCTCGTCCATGGTGGCGGCCACGATCTTGTCGAAGAGCTCCTGGTCGAAGTCGGCGTGGTCGTAGGTCATCTTCTCCCGGCCGATCTCGGCGACAATGCCGTGGATGAAGTCCACCTGGGCGGCGATGGCCTCGTGGGCCTTCACGATGGCCTGGTACATGACGTCGTCGGGGATCTGGTCGGCCCCGGCCTCGATCATGACCACCTTCTCCTTGGAGGCGGCCACGGTGAGGTCCAGCTTGGAGGCGTGCTTCTGGGCCTGGTTGGGGTTCAGGACGATTTCGCCGTCCACATAGCCCACCTCCAGGCAGCCGATGGGGCCGCCCCAGGGGATGTTGGACACGGCCAGGCAGGCGGACACGCCCACCATGGCGGCGGCCTCGGGAGAGCAGTCCCGGTCCACGCTCATGACGGTGCAGGTGACCACCACGTCGTTGCGGAAGTCCCCGGGGAAGAGGGGGCGGATGGACCGGTCAATCACCCGGCTGGCCAGGACGGCGGGGAGGGAGGGCTGCCCCTCTCTCCGGAGGAAGGAGCCGGGGATGCGGCCCACGGCGTAGAGCTTCTCCTCAAAGTCCACGGACAGGGGGAAGAAGTCGATGCCGTCCCGGGGACGGGGGGAGGCGGTGACGGCCACCAGGACGGAGGTGTCCCCGTAGCGGACCATGGCAGAGGCGTTGGCCAGCTCGGCCACCTTGCCGAACTCCAGGGAGAAGGGGCGGCCGGCGATCTCGGTCCGGTAGATGTGGTTGTTAAATTGCTTATGGGTGATAATGGTTGACATAGGTGCAGACTCCTTTCATAGACAATGGATTGGGAATGGGTGGGGAGAGCCTGCTGCCTGATTTAGCACTTGAAGGCGTGTCCGACCCTGGGGCAGGGGCGCCTCGGGCACAGCTTCAAACGCTAAACAAGGGCGGCGCTCTCCGGGAAGTTTTGGGGGTGTAAAAGAGGGGCGGTGCGGTTGGTCCACACCGCCCCCTTCCAGCGCGGAGCCGTCGCGAGCAGCGGGCTAAGACCGGCGCGCAGGCGGAAGCCCAAGGAGGGCCCCCAAGGGGCCCGGATGGGTTTCGCCGGAGTCGGAGGGCTTAGAACCGCGTCGCGAGCAGGCGCAGCGTGACGTCACGTCACAGGTCTGCAAAACGGCAATTATTTACGGATGCCCAGCTTGGCGATAATGGCACGATACCGCTCGATGTCCTTCTTGGCCAGGTAGTCCAGCATCTTGCGGCGCTTACCGACCATCTTCAGCAGGCCGCGGCGGCTGTGGTTGTCGTGGATGTGGACCTTCAGGTGCTCGGTGAGCTCCTGAATCCGGGCGGTGAGGATGGCGATCTGGACCTCGGGGGAGCCGGTGTCCGTGGGATGGGTGCGGTTGGCCTCGATGACGGCCGTCTTTTCGTCCTTACGAATCATGGGATAGTTCCACCTTTCTAAACGTTGCCTCTGACTGAGTGACGGGCGGGTGTGACCCTGGGTACAGGCGATGGTCCCGGGACTAAGTCAGGGTTGTTGCGTGCTGTGTGCACGTATCCTGTAGTATACCACCGGCAAGGGGGAAAGTAAAGGAGAATTTTCCCCCAAAACCTCGGGGGGCGGGGGGCGGTTTCTTGCCGGTTCCGCCGGAAGGGCGGGGTGGGACCCCGCCCTTTGTGCCCCCTTGCCCTTCCGCCCCATTCTGCTATAATGAAAGGCAGAGAGACCCTAAGAAGAGACCCTAGACACAGAAAGGAGAGCCCTATGACGAAACGAATGCTTCGCCTGACCCTCACCCTCTGTCTCGCCCTGTCCCTGCTGACCGGGACCGCCTCTGCCGCCGCCACCCCCACCTTTGCCGATGTCCAAGAGGGGGACTGGTACGTGGAGGACGTGGCCTATGTCTACGAGCACGGCCTCATGGACGGCACCGCAGCCTACACATTCTCCCCCAACGGCAAAGCCACCCGGGCCATGGTGATCACCATCCTCTACCGCCTGGCGGGCCAGCCCGCTTCCAGCGGGGACAGCCCCTTCCAGGACGTCCGCCCCTCCGACTGGTTTTCCCCTGCGGTGGCGTGGGCAGTCACCCACGGCATTGCCAACGGCACCAGCGCGACGGCCTTCTCCCCCAACGCCATCATCACCCGGGAGCAGCTGGCCGCCTTCCTCTACCGCTACGCCGGCGCCCAAGGGTGGGACACCTCCGCCCGGGTCAACCTGAACCAGTTCCAGGACCAACGGCTCATCTCCTCTTATGCCCGGACCGCCCTGTCCTGGGCCTGCGGGGAGGGCCTGCTCACCGGCAGCCTTGAGAAGGGCAAAGTGTACCTCTCCCCCACCGTCATTGCGCCCCGCAACCAACTGGCCGCCGTGCTCCACCGGTTCTGCCAGCAGGTCGCCCCTACGCCGCCCCCCGCCACCGGCGACATCTTTGTGGTTGCCCCCGATGCCGAGGCCATCTTTGACCAGATGCCCAAGGACTTCGTCTTCACCTCGGGGGCAGGGGGATGGGCCACCCAGCTGACCATCCACCCCGACGGCATCTTTGACGGCACCTACTATGACAGCAACCTGGGAGACACCGGCCCAGGCTATCCCAACGGCACGGTGTACTACTGCGTGTTCAAGGGGAGCTGGAAAGACGTCACCCAGACCAACCCCTGGGAGTACCGCATGTACCTGGAGAGCCTCTCCTACACCGCCCCCTCGGGTGTGACCACCATCCAGAACGGCACCCGGTACATCGCCGCCGAAGTGCCTCCCTATGGGCTGAACAACCCCAAGGAGTTCCGCCTCTACCTCCCTGGCCGCCCCACCGGGGACCTGCCTGGGGCCTATCTGGACTGGGCCCGCATAGCCAGCGGTTGGACCACCCTTCCCTCCGTGCTGCCCACCTGGGGACTGTATAATGTAGGCGGCCAGCAAGGGTATGTGGAAGACCTCTGGTAACAGAGCGCGCCCTGGGAGGAACCCCCTCCTCCGCCACCTACCGGAACAATCTGGCCACCCTGTTTGACCAGACCCGGGCGGAAGCCCTCTGGGAAACCCAGGGCCTCTCCTACCAGGAAATCCTGGTACAGCTGGCCCAATAACCCCCCGGTTTCCCCAGAAATCTGCACAAAATCCCAGCCTGCGGCTTTTCACCGGCCGGGATTTCTGGTATGATAGGGGACATCTTTGGAAATACGAACGAAAGGAGCCGCTCCATGAAGAAACGTCTGCTCAGCCTGGCACTGGCCCTGTGCCTGGCCCTTTCCCTCCTCCCCGGCACCGCCCTGGCCGCGGGGGAAAACCCCTTCACCGACGTGCCCGCCAGCCATTGGGCCCACGACGACATCACCTACGTCTATGAGAACGACCTGATGAACGGCACCGACGGCAGCCTCTTCTCCCCTGAGAGCACCACCACCCGGGCTCAGGTGGTCACCGTCCTCTACCGCCTGGCCGGCCAGCCCGCCGCCGACTGGGCCAACCCCTTCTGGGACGTGCCCGCCTCGGCCTGGTTCCACGACGCGGTCACCTGGGCCTGGGAGAACGACATCACCGGCGGCGTCTCCTCCACCCACTTCGGGGCAGGCAATGCCGTCACCCGGGAGCAGCTGGCCACCTTCCTCTACCGCTACGCCCAGGACCAGGGGTATGACACCTCCGCCCGGGCAGACCTGTCCGGCTACAGCGACGCCGGGTTGGTGAGCTCCTACGCCACCGAGGCCCTGTCCTGGGCCAACGCCACAGGGCTCATCACCGGCACCACCGCCACCACCCTCAGCCCCCAGGGCTCCGCCACCCGGGCCCAGGTGGCCACCATCCTCAGCCGGTTCTGCCAGGACGTGATCCCCGGGGGGTATGTGAGCCCCGCCCACATGATCCGCAACCTGGAAGGCTCCACCCTGTCCAAGAAGGACACCCTGGTGGCCATGGCCGAAGTCCTGCTGGACGACGGCTTCGCCCCCGCCTTTGTGGCCGGGATCCTGGGGAACATCATGGTGGAGGGGGACTGCGGCCGGTTTGAGAGTTCGGCCTACATCTCCAACCCCGACGCAGAGCCCGACTACCTGGTCTACATGGACGAGAACTACGACTACCGGGAGAAGTACTCCTACAAGCTCATCTATGAGGGCATCTCCCTCCAGGAGGTCTACAACATGATCCTGGAGCTGGGCCCCGAAGGGGCCAACGGCCGGGGGAGCTGCTTCGGCCTGGGCTGCCTGCAGTGGACCTCCTACGAGCGCATCAAGCGCCTGGTGGAGAACTACATTGAGGCAGCCGACGGCGCCGACACCATCACCCTGGCCCAGGTCCAGGAGGCGGAGGGCATGACCGTGAGCTATGAGCTCAACAACACCTACCGCTCCGTCTACACCACCTGGCAGAGTGAGAACGCCGACCAGAACACCACCGAGGCGGCCTTCGCCGCCGGGGTCATCGTCTGCGTGCGCTACGGGGTGCCCGTGGGGTACAACACCGAGGAGGTCCAGAACACCCGGGGTGCCCTGGCGGAGGCGGTGTATAATGTGATGATGGGAAACTCTTGAAATTTGGGACCCGCTGACGCTGGGCTCCCAAATTTGAACAGCAGCCGCTGCGCGCGCCCTGGCGGGCACACTGGCGGCTGAGCGGAATAAAACCCCTGGCAGAGCCAGGGGTTTTATCTTTGGATTGGGTTGCCCCCTTGGGGGCAGAGAAAGGGAACCGCTGGAAAAAACGTTGGCTTTATGGTATCCTATTTATAAACGACCCGTTCCGGGAGGGTATTGCTATGAAACCCATAGAACAGAAAACCGCCGCCAAACAGTTCGCCGCCTACTGGGCCACCCGAGGAGACGAAAAACAGGACACCCAGAGCTTCTGGCTGTCCCTGCTGCGAACCGTCTATGGCGTGGAGAACCCCGCCCAGTTTATCCAGTTTGAGGTTCCCGTCAAGCTGGACCATGTCAGCTACATTGATGGATTCATCTCAGAGACGAAAGTGCTCATTGAGCAAAAAAGCGCCAGCGTAGACTTGAACCGGGGCTACAAGCAGTCGGACGGGACCTTCCTGCGTCCCTACGAACAGGCCCGCCGCTATGCCGGGTTCCTTCCCCATGATCAGAACCCCCGGTGGATCGTGGTCTGCAACTTTCAGGAGTTTCAGATCTACGACATGAACCGGCCCAACGACGAGCCGGAAACCCTCCGTTTGGCAAACCTAGAAAAGGAATACCACCGTCTCCAGTTCCTGGTGGATACAGGGAGCACGGTGGTGAAGAAGGAGATGGAGGTCTCCCTCCAGGCCGGGGAGATCGTGGGGGTGCTGTACGACGCCCTGTTGAAGCAATACAAGGACCCAGAGAGCCCCGAAACCCTGAAAAGCCTCAACGCCCTTTGTGTCCGGCTGGTGTTCTGCCTATACGCAGAGGACGCCGGGGTTTTTGGCAGCCACGGGATGTTCCAACAGTACCTACAAAACCACATCCATGACGCCCGACGGGCCCTCATCGACCTCTTTCGCGTCCTGGACACCCAGCCAGAAAACCGGGACCCCTACATCGACGACGACCTGGCCGCCTTCCCCTACGTCAACGGCGGGCTGTTCGCCGACGAGGACGTAGTGATCCCCCGGCTGGACGAGAACATTGTGGACCTAATCCTCCACCGAGCCAGCGAGGACTTTGACTGGTCGGTGATCAGCCCCACCATCTTCGGAGCCGTCTTTGAGAGCACTCTGAACCCGGAGACCCGGCGGAAAGGAGGCATGCACTACACCTCCATCGAGAACATTCACAAGGTCATTGGCCCGCTGTTCCTGGACGATCTCCGGGCTGAGCTGGACGACATCAAGGCCATCCCCGTGGACAAAACCCGGAACAAGCAGCTGCGGCAGTTCCAGACCAAGCTGGCGGGGCTCACCTTCCTGGACCCCGCCTGCGGCTCGGGGAATTTTCTGACGGAGACCTACCTCTCCCTGCGGCGCCTGGAGAACGAGGTCATTGACGCCCTGCTGTACGGCCAGGTCATCCTGGGCCAGGTGACCGACCCCATCCGGGTCTCCATTGGCCAGTTCTACGGCATCGAGATCAACGACTTCGCCGTGACCGTGGCCAAAACTGCCCTGTGGATCGCCGAGAGCCAGATGATGCAGGAGACGGAAAAGCTGGTGCGCCATACCCTGGACTTCCTTCCCCTGCGGTCCTACGCCAACATCGTGGAGGGCAACGCCCTGCAGATGGACTGGGAGAGGGTGGTGCCCAAGCGCGAGCTGGATTACATCATGGGCAATCCGCCGTTTGTGGGGCATCAGTGGCGGACAAAAGAGCAAGCTGTTGATCTTGAAAGTGTATGTAAGGACATACCAAAGTGTGGGAAATTGGACTATGTTTGCGGATGGTATGTAAAAGCTGCGGATTATATGCAGGGCACGCAGATTCACGCTGCTTTTGTATCCACCAATTCGATTTCACAAGGAGAGTCCGTCGGAATCTTGTGGAAGCCGTTATTTACAGAGAAACATCTGACAATAGAATTTGCATACCGGACCTTTGTTTGGACCAGCGAGGCAAAGGATAAAGCTGCCGTTCACTGTGTTATCATTGGCTTTACCTGTGGAAGTTCACAAACTACTCGCTTATTATATGAGGGGAATCGATGCCGTATAGTGGATTATATTAATGGCTATCTCTTGCCTGCGCCAGATGTTTTCATAAATTCAAGAGGCAAAGCATTACATGGATTTCCTTCCATGGTTCAAGGAAATAAACCGTGGGACGGAGGACATTTGATATTGTCATCGGAGGAAAAAGAGGAATTGGTATCAAAATATCCTCAAGCAAACGAGTTTATAAAGTTATTTATTGGCTCATATGAACTTATCAATCATAAGGCAAGATATTGCCTATGGCTCCAAGAAGTGTCACCTAGCAAATATAGAAATATTCCTGGGATTATGAACCGATTGAAAGCAGTTGCGGAGATACGAAAATCAACAAAAACTGCTGCTGTGCAAGCACAGGCAGAAACTCCAATGCTTTTTTCACAAATTAGGCAGCCAAGCACCAAGTATTTAGCAGTGCCCGAAGTATCATCTCAGAATAGGAAATACATCCCCATTGGTTTTCTCACCCCAGACATCATTGCCAGCAATAAATTGTATTTGGTGCCGAATGCTGACCTTTATATGTTTGGTATTATGACATCTAATGTTCATATGGCTTGGATGCGGGTAATTGCTGGTCGTCTGAAAAGCGATTATAGCTATTCTCCTGCCGTTTACAACAACTTCCCCTGGCCTACGCCCACCGACGAGCAGAAGGCCAAGATCGAACAGACCTCCCAGGCCATTCTGGACGCCCGGGACCTGTACCCGGATGCCAGCCTGGCCGACCTCTATGATCCGGCCACCATGCCGCCGGAACTGGTCAAGGCCCACCAGCAGAACGACAAAGCCGTGATGCGGGCCTATGGCTTCGACATCAAGACCACCACCGAGAGCAGCTGCGTGGCGGAGCTGATGCGGAGGTATCAGGGGTTGATGGAGGAGGCATAATGGATATTCCAAAGCTGTACAAGTATCGTTATTTCAATGAATCGCCGGTTTCCAGAAATGGATTGCCAAACGGTGAGAAAATTCCTCAATGGCAGCAAGTCCTATATGACGGCTTAATATTTCCGGCCTCACCAGAGACTTTTAACGACCCATATGATTGCGATTTTGTATTGTCAGATGATTTCTTAAATAGCAGGACAGCAAGGAAAATATTGGCGGACACGCTTGCTCAACGGTGCCCAATTACAAAAAACGAGAGGGACGAATTACTCAATACAGACAATGTAGAAAAAACATTAAAATCCATTCTTTGGCACTATTTTCGAATCAGAAATAGCGGGTTTGCTCAAAGGATGTTAAACGATCTTTATATAACATTAAAACAGGCCCGAGATTCTTTGAGAGTAGCTTGTTTTTCAGAAACCAATCGTTCGATTTTAATGTGGAGCCATTACGCCCACAATCACCAAGGCTTCTGCATTGAATATGATTTTAGTCAACTTGAATATAAGCAACACTTGAAACCTGTTCGCTATGTAAGCGAGCGGCATTATATTCCTGGTGATTTTGCGGACCATATATCCCCCAATGCTGGAAACGCAATTTATGAAGCAGCTTTATACAAATCAGCAGAATGGAGTTACGAAAAAGAATGGCGTCTTGTAATGTCAAAAATAGACCTAACCCATCCAGAATACAGTGAGCGTATACCAGTTATGGCAGTAAATGCGTTCATTCGCGCCGTATATTTAGGAGTCAAAGCTAGCAAAGATTTTGAGAAGGCCATCTGTACACACTATAAAGAAACACCCGTTAAAATCTATCGTATGAAGTTGAGTGCAAGCAACTATTCCTTGCAAGCGGAACAAATTCAGTGAGAACAATGTCATACATGAAGTGAAGTCTCAACCGTATTCATTGATGCCAGAACGCATACAACAGAAGATCCCGCCCTTCCAGCAGGGCGGGATCTTTCATCTATTATCTATTCTTCTCACAAATTCTGATACTTCTTATTCCCCTTCAGCGCCTTCATGCGGATCTCGTGGTTCAAAATCCGTTTCCGCAGGCGGAGGGTCTTGGGGGTGACCTCCAGCAGCTCGTCGTCGGCCAAAAACTCCAGGCACTGCTCCAGGCTCAGGTTCCGGGGGGGCACCAGGCGGAGGGCCTCGTCAGAGCCGGAGGCCCGCATGTTGGTCAGCTGCTTTTTCCGGCAGACGTTGACGGTGATGTCCTCGCTCTTGGGGGTCTCCCCCACCACCATGCCGCCGTAGACGGGGATGCCGGGGCCCAGGAAGAGGCTCCCCCGCTCCTGGGCGGCCCAGAGGCCGTAGGTCACCGACTCCCCGTTCTCGAAGGCGATGAGGCTGCCGGTGTTCCGGCGGCTGAGCTCGCCTTTGAAGGGGGCGTAGGAGTCAAAGACCGAGGCCATGATCCCCTCCCCCCGGGTGTCGGTGAGGAACTCGTTGCGGTAGCCGAAGAGGCCCCGGGCGGGGACCAGGAACTCCAGCTTCATCCGGGTGCCCACGGGGGTCATTTCCAGCAGGTCGCCTTTGCGGGAGCCCAGCTTCTCGATGACCGCCCCCACGGCGTCGGCGGGGACGTCGGCCACCAGGCGCTCCATGGGCTCGCACTTCACCCCGTCGATCTCCTGGTAGAGCACCCGCGGGGGGGAGACCTGGAACTCATACCCCTCCCGGCGCATGGTCTCGATGAGGATGGACAGGTGCATCTCTCCCCGGCCGGCCACGTGGAAGGCCTCGGTGGTGTCGGTGTCGCTGACCCGGAGGGAGACGTCCTTGAGGGTCTCCCGCATCAGGCGGTCCCGGAGGTTGCGGGAGGTGACATACTTCCCCTCCCGCCCGGCGAAGGGGGAGTCGTTGACGGAGAAGGTCATCTCCATGGTGGGGGCGGAGATCTTCACGAAGGGCAGGGCCTCGGCGTGGCCGGCGGCGCAGATGGTGTCCCCGATGGTGATGTCCCCGATGCCGGACATGGCGATGATGTTCCCGGCGGCGGCCTCGGTGACGGGGACCCGGGCCAGGCCCTCGAACTGGTACAAGCTCACCGCCTTGGCCTTGCGGCTCTGCTCCGGGTCGTGGTAGTTGCAGACGGTGATCTCCTGGTTCTGCAAAATCTTGCCCCGCTCGATGCGCCCGATGGCGATGCGGCCCACGAACTCGTTGTAGTCGATGGAGGAGACCAGCATCTGGAAGGGCTGGCTGTCGTCGGCCTCCGGGGCGGGGATGTAGCTGAGGATGGTCTCGAACAGGGGTTTCAGATCGGTGCCCAGCACGTCGGGGTCGGTGGAGCAGATCCCCTGCCGGGCGGAACAGAAGAGCATGGGGGAGTCCAGCTGCTCGTCGGTGGCGTCCAGGTCCAGGAGGAGCTCCAGCACCTCGTCCATGACCTCGTGGATGCGCTGGTCGGGCCGGTCGATCTTGTTGATGACCACGATGACCCGGTGGCCCAGCTCCAGGGCCTTGGAGAGCACGAAGCGGGTCTGGGGCATGGGGCCCTCGGCGGCGTCCACCAGAAGGATGACGCCGTTGACCATCTTCAAGATCCGCTCCACCTCCCCGCCGAAGTCGGCGTGGCCGGGGGTGTCCACGATGTTGATCTTCACGTCCCCGTACTGGATGGCGGTGTTCTTGGCCAGGATGGTGATGCCCCGCTCCCGCTCCAGGTCGCCGGAGTCCATGACCCGGTCCACCACCTCCTGATTCTCCCGGTAGACGCCGCCCTGCTTCAGCATCTCGTCCACCAGCGTGGTTTTGCCGTGGTCGACGTGGGCGATGATGGCGACATTTCTCAAATGTTCGTTCTGCATAATTCTCTTCTCCTTCTTCTCTGGCAAGGCCGCGCCGGGCGGCGCGTACAAGTGTTTTGCCTGCGGCAAAACCTTGGCGGAGGCGGAATTCACTGCACGGCCGTTGGCGGCTTTGCCGCCTTACGGATGTGGCGTACCCCTTGCGGGTGCTTCCGCCGGGCATTTCTATCAAACGATCCCCGCAGGGTGTCAGCCCTGTGGGGCAGTCTTGCCGTGGTCGATGTGGGCGTTGATGGCGATGTTCCTCAAATGTTCGTTCTGCACATCTTCCCTCTCCTTTTCTCTATGAAAGGGCCACGCGGGGCGCGCCGGGCGGCGGATCAACACACGCGGCCTCCCTGCCGGCCGTCCGATTCCGGCCGCCGGTCGAGATTTGCACACAGTTTTGCATTATATGCCGTTCTCTCGATTTTTGCAAGCTGCTTTCAGGGGCTTTTTCAAAAAAACAGGACGATTCCGCAGTTTTCATAGGAAAGCGGCAGTTCCGGAGGCGCAGAACTGCCTTTTTGGGTATTTTCCCAGGCCGTTCCAAAAGTAATACCTCCCCAAAAACTTTCGGTCCAACCGGCCGCGGATTTGGCGGTTCGGCACATTGACTGGGACGGCGGACTCTACCTATAATAGAAGATCTGCGAGGTGAAGCGGCGCCAGCGCCGCACGTTCCCCCGCAAGTACCGCGACCCGCTGGGGCCGCCCAATGGAGGCATTCTGCCATGTACCGTATCAGAACATTCAACAAGATCTCTCCCGTCGGCCTGAACCGCCTGGATCCGGCGCTGTACGCCGTCTCCGATTCGGAGACAGACGAGGACGCCATCCTGGTCCGCTCCGCCAAGCTGCTGGACTATGATTTTCCGAAAAACCTTCTGGCCATCTCCCGGGCTGGGGCCGGCGTCAACAATATCCCCCTGGACCGCTGCTCCGAGGCGGGCATCGTGGTATTCAACACCCCCGGCGCCAACGCCAACGCCGTAAAGGAGCTGGTGCTGTGCGCCATGCTGATGGGCTCCCGGGACGTGGACGGGGGCATCCAGTGGGTCCGGCAGCAGGTGGCCTCCGGCGTGGACGTGACCACCGTAGTGGAGAAGGGCAAGGCCGCCTTCATCGGCCCGGAGCTGTACAAGAAGACGCTGGGCGTCATCGGCCTGGGGGCCATCGGGTCATTGGTCGCCAACATCGCATTGTCCCTGGGCATGGATGTGTACGGCTACGACCCCTTCCTGTCTGTGGATGCCGCCCTGCGGCTGGACCGCCACATCCATGTGGTGAAGGACATCAACGAGCTCTACAAGCGGGCGGACTATATCACCATCCACATCCACTACACCAAGGACACGGAGCGCATGATCGACGCCAAGGCCATCGGCGCCATGAAACGGGGCGTCCGGTTCATCAACCTGGCCCGGGGCGAGATCGTGGACGACGATGCCATGCTGGCGGCGCTGGACACCGGCTGGGTAGCGGCCTATGTCACAGACTTCCCCAATAACCGCCTGGTGGGTGCGCCCCACGTGCTGGCCATGCCTCACCTGGGAGCCTCCA
>ERZ827471.1326-NODE-1326-length-15309-cov-2.641930_pt1 | contig 15309 bp, 9 predicted proteins | sample MGYA00519772_ERZ827471 | MGnify/ENA primary metagenome ERZ827471 (study PRJEB31778, sample SAMEA3449315) | human gut metagenome | biome: human gut; feature: human-associated habitat; material: faeces | place: United Kingdom | collected 2010/2012 ... | reverse complement strand
GTCTGAATCCGGGCGACGAAATCATCGTTCCCGAACCGGCATACGCCAATTACATGGCATTTGCCATTTCGGCGGGAGCGGTCATCCGTACGATATCCACTACGATAGAAGAAGGATTTTCGTTGCCGAAGGTCGAGAAGTTCGAGGAGTTGATTAACGAACGTACGCGGGCCATTCTGATTTGCAATCCGAACAACCCCACGGGATACCTCTATACGCGCCGTGAGATGAACCAGATTCGCGACTTGGTGAAGAAGTACGATTTGTATCTTTTTTCGGATGAAGTGTACCGCGAGTTTATCTATACCGGTTCTCCGTACATCTCGGCTTGCCACTTGGAGGGGATAGAAAACAATGTGGTGCTGATAGATTCCGTGTCCAAGCGATATAGCGAGTGCGGCATACGTATCGGTGCGTTGATTACGAAGAATGTAGAGGTCCGCAAAGCCGTGATGAAATTTTGCCAGGCCCGTTTAAGCCCTCCCTTGATCGGACAGATTGCGGCGGAGGCTTCGCTCGACGAGCCGGAAGAGTACGGACGCGAGGTGTATGACGAATATGTGGAGCGGCGCAAATGTCTGATTGACGGGCTGAACCGTATCCCCGGAGTGTATTCTCCCATCCCCATGGGAGCTTTCTATACGGTGGCCAAGCTCCCGGTGGACGATGCGGAGGAGTTTTGTGCCTGGTGTTTGAAAGACTTTGATTATGAGGGGGAGACCGTGATGATGGCTCCGGCCGCAGGATTCTACACTACGCCCGGTTCGGGTAAGAACGAGGTGCGCATAGCTTACGTGTTGAAGATCTGATACGTGCCCTTTTCGTGTTGCGCAAAGCATTGGAGGCATATCCCGGCCGTGTGGCAGAATAAGACGGCAAGAGGAATGAATTTCAATCTGTTTATAGCCCGAAAGCTGTTCCGTGAGCACGGCGATGTGAAAAAAGTATCGCGTCCGGCCATATTGATAGCTACGTCCGGAGTGGCTGTCGGTTTGGCCGTGATGATTATTTCGGTGTGCGTGGTGCTGGGCTTCAAACAGGAAATCAGTTCGAAAGTCGTCGGATTCGGTTCTCATATACAGATTCAAAACTATGCGTCGGTCACGACAAATTCCCCGCAGCCTATTGCGGTGCCCCCTGCTTTGATGAAGGAGGTCGGGGACATGAAAGGGGTGGCGCATGTGCAACGTTTCTGCAATAAGGAGGGAATACTCAAGACGGATGCCGATTTCAAAGGTATTCTTTTGCATGGCGTGGGGGTGGAATTCGATGCGTCTTTCCTGAAAGCCCACATGGAAGAGGGGGAACTGCCGTCTTTTTCCGATACGGTGGCTTCCAACCGGATCGTCATATCCCGGCAGATAGCCGATGAATTGCATTTGGAAGTCGGCTCTAAGGTCTTTGCCTATTTCTTCGAGAACTCCGTGCGTACCCGTCGTTTTACGGTGTCGGGTATTTATTGTACGCATTTGACGGAGTTCGACAAAGCTTTGGTCTTTACGGACCTTTATACTTGCAACCGTTTGAATGCGTGGGCTCCGGATCAGTATAGCGGAATAGAAATCTCAGTAAAGGACTTGAACCGTGTGGACGAAGTCTCCGGTGCATTGATTAAGCTGGTAAACCGAAAGACAGACGCTTACGGCGGTTCGTATGTGACAATGACGATACAGGAACTTTATCCTCAGATATTTGCCTGGCTCAGCCTTTTGGACGTCAATGTGTGGGTCATTTTGGCTCTGATGGTATCTGTAGCCGGGTTTACGATGATTTCCGGTTTGCTCATTATTATATTGGAACGTACTAACTTTATCGGAATCATGAAAGCGTTAGGAGCGACTAACCGTGGTATCCGTCATATTTTCTTGTATTTTGCCGTGTTCGTCATGGGGAAAGGATTGCTTTGGGGAAATATAATAGGAATAGGCATAGTGGTTCTTCAGCATTATACAGGAGTATTCCGTTTGGATGCGTCGATATACTATGTGGATTCGGTACCGGTCTTGTTCAATCTCGGGTATGTACTGGCTATCAATGCGGCTACTTTGGTGATATGCGTGTTGTCGCTTATCGTTCCGAGTTTCTTGGTTTCCCGTATCCATCCGGCTCGGTCTATTCGTTTTGAATAAATGTGTATTACGACGGCAATACATTTGTGTTGCATTCTTGTGAAAAATGTTATAGGAATATAATTGTCGCAAAAGGGAAAATGCTTATCTTTGTCACAGAATCAAATATGAAGTAATCGTATGGAGCTTGTTTATTTGGGAATAGTCATATTCCTGTTTGCCCTTTCCACTTTTGATTTGTTTGTGGGGGTCAGTAATGATGCCGTGAACTTTTTAGGTTCGGCCATCGGTTCAAAAGTTGCGCGTTTCAAGACCATTCTGATAATTGCGGCAGTGGGTATCTTTGTGGGAGCCACGACGAGCGACGGCATGATGGACATTGCGCGGCATGGCATTTTTCACCCCGAGTTCTTTACTTTCGAAGAGTTGATGTGCGTCTTTTTGGCAGTGGTTGCTTCTGATGTGATTCTGCTCGATATATTCAATACATTGGGAATGCCCACCTCCACCACGGTGTCGATGGTTTTCGAGTTATTAGGTGGTAGTACGGCCTTGGCTTTGGTGAAGATGCTTCATGATTCCTCGCTTACCTATGCCGGCTTGATTAATACGGATAAAGCCTTTACGGTGATTTTGGCCATTTTCCTTTCTGTCGCCATTGCTTTTGTTTTCGGAATGTTGGTGCAATGGATTTCCCGCCTTATTTTTACTTTTCACTATACCAAGCATCTTAAATATACCATAGGTTTGTTCGGAGGGCTTTCCATTACTTCCATTGCTTATTTCTTATTGGTAAAAGGTTTCGGCAGTGCTTCGTTTATGACCTCCGATATTAAAGTTTGGATTGCTGACAACACGCATGCGATATTGATTTCTTTTATTATCGGATTTACGGTACTGATGCAAGTCCTGCATTGGTGTAAGGTCAATGTTTTCAAGATTATAGTGCTTTTTGGAACATTCTCATTAGCCATGGCCTTTGCCGGGAATGACCTGGTGAATTTCATCGGTGTGACGTTGGCCGGTTTTTCTTCTTATCAGGATTTCATGGCTACTCCGGGGGCGAATCCGGCCACTCACATGATGGGCGTGCTGAATGAACCAGCGGGAACATCTGTCTTTTTTCTTATCGGGGCTGGAGTCGTGATGACGATTGCTTTGATGACATCGAAGAAGGCGCAGAATGTGGTAAAGACTTCTGTCGACTTGTCCCGTCAGACAGCCGGCGACGAAATGTTCGGTTCTTCCCGTTTTGCCCGTCGGTTGGTGAGGAGCGTGATTAACAGCAACGAGTATGTGGTAGACCATATTCCTGCATGGATGAGGAAATGGATCAATTCACGTTTCAATCAGGATGAGGCTATTATTCCGAATGGTGCGGCGTTCGATTTGGTACGCGCTTCCGTGAATTTGGTGTTGGCCGGCTTGTTGATCGTAGTGGGTACGTCTCTGAAACTTCCGTTGTCTACCACATACGTGGCGTTTATGGTGGGCATGGGTTCGTCATTGGCCGACCGTGCATGGGGACGCGAGAGTGCCGTGTTCCGCGTGACCGGTGTGATTTCTGTGATTGGCGGATGGTTTATGACGGCCGGTGCGGCTTTCTTCCTGTGTTTCATCGTGACGTTGTTTGTACATTTCGGTGGAGTGGTGGCTATGGTATTGCTCATTGTTGTAGTCGTGTTCATGCTTATTCAGAATAATCGCAGTTATAAGAAGAAGATGGCGGCAGTACAGCGGGATGAGATTTTCACGGAATTGGCACAAACCAATGATAAGGATGAAGCTTGGGTATTATTGAACCGGCATATCAGTGCTTATCAGTCGAAGATGGTGAAGTATATATCGGAAGCTTATATGCAGACTACTTCCGGTTTGATTGCCGAGGATGTCAAAGTGTTGCGACGGACTTTGAACCATTTGGAGGATGAGCGGAAGAATTGGAAGGTAATCCGTCGGAAAGAACTGGTGGGATTACGTAAAATAGACCCGCTGCAAGCTGTTGAAAAAGATACATGGTTCCATTTGGCATGTAACAGTTGCGAACAGAGTTTGTACTGCCTGAAGCGTATGTGTGAGCCTTCATTGGAACATGTGGACAATAATTTCAATCCCATGCCCGAGGAATACGTGAAAGAATTCATGCCGATTCGGGAAGGGGTGGAAAGGTTGATGAATGTCATTGCCGGCATGATAGAGACGAATAATTACGATAATGCGTTGCAGGTTCGGCAGTTTGGAGACGAGATGAAAGCCCAGTTGTCCCAGCTCCGCAAGATTCAGCAAGACCGCATACGCAAGGGGGATATGGACAATCTGAAGATTGAATATCTTTATATGAGTACTTTGCAAGAGACACAGGAAATAATCGGTCACATGCGTCATTGGGTTCGTGCATGCCGCAGGTTCCAACAAGAAAAAGGTATTGTAACGGTATTGTAACACAGGTTTCATATTCGTGCAACAACTAACTTGTAATTTTGCAGTCGGAAAATAATAATTTAAAGCGGTAAGTCTGATGAATACAAATTACAGGATTCTCGTGGTGGACGATGAAGAAGATTTGTGCGACATCCTGAAGTTCAATCTGGAGAATGAGGGGTACGAAGTAGAAACGGCCAATTCAGCCGAAGAAGCACTTAAGATGGATCTGACCAAGTTCCACCTTCTGTTGTTGGACGTCATGATGGGAGAAATCTCTGGTTTTAAGATGGCCAAGATGCTCAAGCAAGTGCGGGAGACTCGTGATATACCTATTATCTTTCTTACGGCGCGTGATACGGAGAACGATGCCGTCACCGGATTCACTTTGGGGGCGGACGACTATATTTCCAAGCCCTTTTCCCTGCGCGAAGTGCAGATGAGAATCAAGGCTGTGCTTCGTCGTACGGCGCCGCAACAGGCGGTACCGGCTGCTTATATCGGTTTTAAGGAGTTGAAATTGGATCTTAACAAAAAAGAGGCCGTGCTGTGCGGCGAGGCGTTGCAGTTGACTAAGACCGAATTTGAGATTTTGCGCTTACTGTTGGAAAATGAGGGCCGTGTGTTTTCGCGGGCTGAGATACTGCGTAGGATATGGAACAACGATGCCGAGGTGCTGGACCGGACGGTAGATGTGAACATAACCCGTTTGCGTAAAAAACTCGACGGATACGGAAAGTTTGTCGTCACCCGTTTGGGTTACGGATATTGTTTCGATACCTCTGTGAAAGATTGAGATGAAAAGAAAGTCATTGTCATTCAGCCAATATCTGTTTTTTTCCGTTATCGCTATTTATTGTGTTTTCGTAGCAAGTTTCTTGTATTATCAGTATCACCGCGAGAAGACGCATAAGGTGGAGTTGTTGAATTCTACGCTGACCATGTTCAACGTGGATTTGTATGATCACATGGCTGATACGGCCTTTTCAGTGAAAGATTATGTGGCGCGCTATCGTGTACGGCACCATCTTCAGAAACTGCGTGTCACGCTTGTAGACCGTCACGGAAAAGTGATTTTCGATAATGATATTTCCTCCGAACATGTGAAGGATAATCACCTGGACCGTGAGGAAATACGTGAGGCTTTGGCTGCAGGAAGCGGATATTCCATCAAAAGAACCTCAGAGACTCTTGGAGAGGAATTCTTTTATTCGGCGAATTATTTTCCGGAGAAAGAGTTGTTCGTACGTAGCGCATTGCCTTACGATACGGATTTGATTGCCATGTTGAATGCCGACAAGGGGTATTTATGGTTTTCATTTTTGTTATCTGCCATTTTGTTCCTCGTCTTTTATAACTTGACGGCTCGTTTAGGGGCTATGATTACTCAGCTTCGCCTTTTTGCACGTCGTGCCGATCAGGACGAGGCTGTGGATACGAATGATTTGAAGGGATTGGGAAATACCGATTTGGGGCAGATTTCACGGCATATCGTCGATATTTATACACGGTTACGCAAGGCGAAGGACGATCTTTTCCGCGAGCGTGAGAAGCTTATCACACATTTGCAGATTTCCAATGAAGGACTGGCCATTTTCAATCCAGGCAAGGATGTGGTTCTGGCTAACGGGCTTTTCATGCAGTATGTGAATCTGATATCCGATAAGAATATCGGAGGCATAGAAGAAGTCTTTCAAGTGAAGGAATTGCAGCCGCTGTTTGATTTTATAACGATGTCCCGCAAGAGTTTTACGCAGGGAGACCTTAGGCAGAAGTTGTTGGTCGTGGATAAAAACGGTTATGTGTTCAACTTGTCTGTGGCTCTTTTTGTGGATAACAGCTTTGAGATTTCCATTTCTGACATTACGAAACAAGAGGAACAAGCCCGCATGAAGCAGCAGATTACACAAAATATTGCTCATGAGTTGAAGACTCCCGTGAGCAGTATCCAAGGTTATCTGGAAACGATTCTGAATAATCCGGGACTTTCGCCGGATATGCTTAAGAAGTTTTTGGAGCGTAGCTTTGCGCAAAGCAACCGGCTGACGAACCTGTTGCAGGACATATCTACTCTGACCCGTATGACGGAGGCCGGTCAGATGATAGAGGTGACGGATGTGGATTTGGCTTCCATGATTCATAATATCGTGGCGGAACTGGCCTTAAAACTGGAGGAGAAGCAAATGACTGTGGGGATAAATGTTCCGGACAAGTTGGTGCTTCAAGGGAATTCTTCTTTGTTGTACTCCATTTTCCGTAATTTGATGGATAATGCCATTGCATACGCCGGAAACGGTACGCATGTGAACATCGTGTGTTATTCGGAAGACGAGGACGGTTATTATTTCAGTGTGAGCGACAATGGAGTAGGAGTGCCCTCCGAACATTTGGGACGCATCTTCGAACGTTTCTACCGTGTAGACAAGGGGCGTAGCCGGAAATTAGGAGGTACGGGCCTTGGGTTGGCCATCGTAAAGAATGCCGTGCTTTTCCATGGGGGGAATATCAATGCAAAGCCTTCGGGCGGCGGGCATGGTTTGGAGTTCCTTTTCACATTGAAGAAAAAGAAACTCTAAGGGGAAATTGTATTGAGTGGAGGATAAGAAAAACGGTTTGCAAATCATTGAGTTTGCAAACCGTTTTTGTGACTCCGACAGGATTCAAACCTGTAACCTTCTGATCCGTAGTCAGATGCTCTATTCAGTTGAGCTACGGAGCCGTTCTTGTTTTGATTTCGTGTGCAAAGGTATGGCTTTTTATTTAAATCTCCAAATATTGAAGGTGTTTTTTATAATAAAATCGCTATCCTTTTCGGGGGATAGCGATTTTATCTTGCTTATTCTTGCCGTAGCAAGCATGTTAGGTTATTGAATCAAGTCGATGCTGCGTTTTACGAAGTTGCTTAAAGCTTCGCCAGTCAGCATACCGTTTTGCAGCAATGCCAAGTCGATAAGCTGATGCACCTTCTTGTTGTCCTTGCCATAACCGGCCAGTACGTCGTTTTTCTTTTGTTCTTCCGTACTGATGTCCTGATGGCATTTGTCCAATTCATCCTTTTGTGCCTGGTCGATCTCTTCGGGCTTTTTGCCCTCCTGTTGCTGATGGAGTACGGCCTCGCGGGCATGCAACCCTTTGAGTTCGGCTTCGATGGGTTTCAGTTGCTCCGCAGTGTGGGTTTCGCTGTCTGCCAATACCTCCTTAATCAGACGGTGGTCCGTATTCAACACCAAGGTGTACATGTCCGGCATTTCACCGTAGAAGGACATGCCCGGTTGAATATGCGCCATGTCTTTCATACGACGCATGTATTCGCTTTGGGTAATCATGACCGGCATACCGTTTTCTCCCATACTCTGTGCCTCTACGTGGAATTCCGTTTTGTCCAACTTCGGCATCTGGAAATTGAAGATGGCCGAAAGGTTGGCACTCTTTTCAGCATCCAATTCAGATTTGTTGGCATCCTCTTTCACGATAAGTCGGTCGATGATGTCGGCATCCACGCGGGTGAAACGGCTCTTTTCAAACTTGCGTTCCAACATGGAGACGATGGGAGTGTCCAGTTGCCCGTCGAGCAGCAATACGCTGTAGCCTTTGTTCTTGGCTGCTTCGATGTAGCTGTACTGGGCTTCCTTGTTCTGGGCATACAGGTAAATCAGATTACCGTCCTTGTCCGTCTGATTGTCCTTGATGAGTTGCTGGTATTCTTCGAATGTGAAGTATTTACCGTCACAATCCTTAAAGAGGGCGAAGTTCTTGGCCTTGTCGTAGAAGTCGTCCTGTGTCAGCATACCGTAGTTGATGAAGATCTTGATGTCGTCCCATTTCTGCTCGAATTCCTTACGGTCGTTCTTGAACAGGCTTTGCAGGCGGTCGCTCACTTTCTTCGTGATGTAGCTGGAAATCTTCTTCACGTTGCTGTCGCTTTGCAGGTAGCTGCGGCTGACGTTCAACGGGATGTCCGGTGAATCGATGACTCCGTGGAGCAAAGTGAGGAAGTCAGGCACGATGCCTTCCACGCTGTCCGTTACGTACACCTGGTTGCAGTACAACTGAATCTTGTTACGTTGCAGTTCGATGTTGTTCTTGATTTTGGGGAAATAGAGCACGCCCGTCAGGTTGAACGGATAGTCCACGTTCAGATGAATCCAGAACAGAGGCTCGTCGCTCATCGGGTACAGTTCGCGATAGAACTCCTTGTAGTCCTCGTCTTTCAGATCCGACGGTTTCTTGGTCCATATCGGGGTGACGTTGTTGATGACGTTGTCCTCTTCCGTGTCCACCTGCTTGCCGTCTTTCCATTCCGTTTTTTTGCCGAAGGCTACAGGTACGGGCAAGAAACGGCAGTACTTGCGAAGCAACTCCTCAATCTTGTTCTTTTCCAAGAACTCTTTGCAATCGTCATCGATGTACATGATGATGTCCGTTCCGCGGTCGGCTTTTTCTGTTTCTTCTATTTCATAGGAAGGACTTCCGTCACAGCTCCATTTTACGGCCTTTGCCCCTTCTTGGTAACTTTTGGTCACGATTTCCACTTTCTTGCTCACCATGAACGAAGAGTAGAAGCCCAAGCCGAAGTGTCCGATGATGGCATTGGCATCGTCTTTATATTTATCCAAGAAGTCATTGGCGCCGGAGAACGCGATTTGGTTGATGTACTTGTCTATTTCTTCTTCTGTCATACCCAGTCCCCGGTCGCTCACCGTGATGGTACCGTTGTCCTTGTCCACTTTGACACAGACTTTCAGTACGCCCGTTTCGCCCTTGAAGTCTCCTTTGTTGGCCAATGTTTTCAATTTCTGCGTGGCGTCTACGGCGTTCGACACGATTTCACGAATAAAGATTTCATGATCGCTGTACAAGAACTTTTTGATGACGGGGAATATGTTCTCGGTCGTTACCCCAATGTTTCCTTTTTGCATGATATTTATTGCTTTTATTGTATGAAATTATCTTCTGTTCGGCTTTTTGAAAGCCATTGATGAAGAAACAAAAAAAGTGCCAGACGAAAACATCGTCCGGCACTTTAACATATATTTATTGTTATTCTTGGGCAAGGCCATGCGTGATCCGGAGTTTGTCTCCCTCGGCGGCACGTACGGTCAGGATTTCGCCTTCCTGTAGTTCGTCATTGATGACCAGTTCGCAGATGGCATCCTCCAGATAAGTCTGCAAGGCACGTTTCAACGGACGTGCGCCATATTGTATGTCGTATCCTTTGCGGGCAAGGAACTCCTTGGCATCCTCTTCCGTTTCCAGCGTATAGCCCATTTCCTTCACGCGCTTTACGATGGGTTTAAGCTCGATGTCCACGATACGTTTGATGGCCTCCAAGTCCAGTTGGTCGAAATTGATAATGTCGTCCAGACGGTTCAGGAATTCCGGAGCGAACTGTTTATGCAACGCCTTCTGGATGACTTCGCGGCTGTATTGCTTGTCGGCTGCCGACGTGTCCGGGCGGCTGAACCCGATGCCCTTGCCGAAATCTTTCAACTGGCGCGTTCCGCAGTTCGATGTCATGATGATGACCGTGTTCTTGAAATCCACCGTCGTGCCGTTGCTGTCCGTCAGTCGTCCTTCGTCCATCACTTGCAACAAGATGTTGAACACGTCGCTATGTGCTTTTTCCAACTCGTCGAGGAGTAGGATGGAGTAGGGCTTGCGGCGCACTTTTTCCGTCAACTGTCCGCCTTCTTCGTGTCCCACGTATCCCGGAGGAGCCCCCACCATACGGCTTACGGTGTGCTTCTCCATGTATTCGCTCATGTCGATGCGTATCAAGGAGTCGGCACTGCCGAACATGTATTCGGCCAGTTTTTTAGCCAAGTACGTCTTGCCCACTCCCGTAGGGCCGAGGAACATGAACGCCCCGATAGGCTTGTTCGGGTCTTTCAGTCCCACGCGGCCGCGCTGGATGGAGCGCACCAACTTGTCGATGGCCTCGTCCTGTCCGATGACTTCCCGTTTCAGGTTGACGGCCATGTCCTTCAGCTTGTGTCCTTCTGCCTCTCCCATGCGTTGTACGGGGATGCCTGTCATCATGGATACCACTTCGGCTATCTGGTCTTCGTCCACAGTGACCCGCTCGCGGCTGAGTTTCTCCTCCCATGCCGCTTTTATACGGTTCAGTTCCTCTTGCAAATTGGCTTCCTGGTCACGGTAGTCGGCGGCCAGTTCAAAATTTTGGTTTTTTACCGCCTCGTTCTTCAAGGCATGTACGGCGTCGATGCGCTTTTCCTGTTCCTCCATTTCTTTCGATACGGGAGAGTGGGTGATGTGTATGCGCGACCCGGCTTCGTCCAGGGCGTCGATGGCTTTGTCCGGGAAACAACGGTCGGAAACGTAGCGCTCCGTGAGCCGTACGCAGGCACGGATAGCCTCGGGCGTGTAGCGCACATTGTGATGGTCTTCGTAACGTTCCTTGATATTGTCCAGTATCTGTACGGTTTCCTCCGGTGTGGTCGGTTCCACCATGACTTTTTGGAAACGGCGTTCCAAAGCGCCGTCTTTTTCGATGCTTTTCCGGAATTCGTCCGTGGTCGTAGCCCCGATACACTGTATCTCTCCCCGTGCCAGCGCGGGTTTCAGCATATTGGCCGCGTCCATGCTGCCCGGTGCCGAACCGGCACCGATAATCGTGTGAATCTCGTCGATGAAAAGAATCACGTCCGGATTCTTTTGCAGTTCGGTGAGAATGCTGCGGATGCGTTCTTCAAACTGCCCGCGATACTTCGTGCCGGCCACTACGGCCGCCATGTCCAAGGCTATCACGCGTTTGTCGAACAGGATGCGCGACACCTTTTTCTGTACGATGCGCAAGGCCAGTCCTTCCACGATGGCCGATTTGCCCACGCCCGGTTCACCTATTAATATAGGGTTGTTCTTTTTCCGTCGGCTTAGGATTTGTGACACGCGTTCTATTTCTTTTTCGCGACCCACCACCGGATCCAGGATGCCTTCTTGGGCGGCGCGTGTCAGGTCGGTGCCGAAATTGTCCAGAACCGGCGTGTTGTTGGCCGATTTCCTTTGCGGCTCCGCCGTTTGCGTGGCGGTGTGTCCCTGTTCGTTCATCGGGTTTCCCGCCGAGGATTTGTTTTCATATTCGTCCTCCTCGTCCTCGTCCGGAAAACCGAAGCCGGACTGTACGTCCGATTTCTCAGCCTTTTGGGTGAGCAGGTTCAGGATGTCTGTATAATGGATGCTGTTTTCCTCTAAGATACGGCATGCATTGTTGTCTTTTTCTTTCATAATGGCTAAAAGTATGTGTTCGGTGTCGGCCACCTGGGCCTTCAGCATGCGTGCTTCGAGCAAGCAAAGGCGCATGATTTTAGAGGCCTTCTCGTTTAAAATGATTTCATGGTCCGCGTCAGGCATTTCCTGCATGGCGGAACCTTGTATGGATTGCTCTGCGCGTAGTTTCACCGAGCGGAAGTCCAGATTGAGCAAGCGGAGGATTTGGATGGCCTTGCCTTCCCCGTCCCTGATCAACCCGAGTAATAGGTGTTCCGGAGCTACACATTCATTGTGCAGCCGTAGCGCCTCCTCCTTGCTGTAAATGAGAACCTCTGATATTTTAGGTGAAAATTGATTGTTCATGCTCTGCAAATTCCTCTGATTAATGACTCTACTGGCAAAATTAACTATATTATTGGAATTACCATACAAAACACGTGCCAAAAAAAGATTAGGGCGCATTAAGTTTTTCTAAAAATAGTAAGGTTCTTCATGCAATGAAGTATGTCTATGGTTCTATATGTTGTCAGGAAATTGCAACTTTCTCGTTGTGGACAAATAGGGCTTTTTATGAAGTCCTGAAAAATACCGTGATAAATTTGTTCATTTTAAGGAAAAAGAGTATTTTTGCGGCATTAAACTAAAAGAAACGACTTTTAAATCTTACCATGAAGAAAATCAAGAAATCAATGATGTTTATGTGGCCTTTTGTGTGGGCTGCCTTCCTTGTGTTGTGGGGTTGTTTTGACGGTATGGAATCATCGGGAGAGGAATCGAACGTGATGGATGACCAATATTCGCCCCTCATCGTGAAGAAAGCCAAAGCTTTGGTTGAAAGTAGGCCGGATTTTTGTTTGCCTGACACCCATAAGCCGGTTGGGACATCTTCAAAGTCTACTCATAAGAAAGGTTCGGAGGCTATGGATGACATAAAAGTGGATTGGGATGACTATCGGTTGGTGGTTGACGGGAATCGACAAATGGCTCTTTTTCCCATCAAAGGAAAGGGACAACCAACAGCTTTCACGGCACTCACTATGGGAGGCCAGACGCATAAGCGCATGAATATGGTGACGAACAAGCTTCTTGTCCGACAGAATGACGACAAGAGCCTGACTGGCGTGGTACTGACTTACATTTACGACCAAAACTATTATAATGAGTTTGGAAAGGAACTTGATGCTTTGGCGTATGAATTTACCAAAACCCATTTCACGGGCTTTTTCATCACGTCCCGTTTGGACGGTAGCATATTGTTGGGGCGCAGGATAGAAAATGGGAAAGAGGTGTTTTCTTTCCGGCATCGCCCGTTGCTTCCGGGCAAAACGTCCAATGTGGAGGATTCATGTAGCCATGACGTGCATTTGTTTTTATGGTTGAATCCCGGAACGGTAGTCAAGAGGGTGTCACTGTTGGATTTTGAATACGACACGACTGAGAAGTGTTCTTTTTGCGGCAAGGCCATAGACGATTGTACTTGTGTGGATATTGTGGCTTGTTCCAAGTGCGGTGAAAAGATAGTGGATGGCAAATGCGGTTGTAATAAGGACGAGACGGAGGGACAAGTGGGTACGACCTGTCCTACCTGCCATGTTCTCATAACCGAAAACGGATGTAATTGTTGCCCGTTGTGCCGGATGTCTCCCTGCATGTGCGATGAATATACCGGTGGCGGTATCGGTGGCGGAGGTAATACTGGAGGTGGGTCTTCTGGTGGTGGTAATATTGGTGGTGGCAATATTGGCGGGGGCGATACCGGCGGTGGAACTGTTATTGGTGGTGGTTCGGGTGAGGTTGTTCCAGCGGCAAGGCCGGGAACAACTGTGGTTAAGAATGCGGCGCAGGACGCAGTGGCTTCAGTCATAAAATCGTATGGGAATTCGGAGGCCGCTTGTAATGTGGGTGTGCAATTAGCGTTTAAAAACATATTCGGCAGTTCCAATCTTCCTCCGGGGATGGTGGGGAAAGCCAATGAAATGGCACAGGCATGGCGGGATAATCCGAAACATTGGCAAGCGATTCCTTTGGGGGTTGCGATAAGTAATGCTAACCATGGCTTTTTTGTGGTGGCGGGGTATATAAACCCGTCAGGCTCCGGCCATGTGGTGGTGATTCTGCCGGGACCAACGAAATATAGCCCAAGTTGGGGATGCGAAGTTCCTTTGACAATGGATACAGGGGATGGAAAAAGATGGACAAATCGGTATTTGAGTGATAGTTTTGGAACAGATAGAAAGAACCGAATAGCTTACTATTTTTATAAACGTAAATAAACATGAAACGATTGTTGTTTTTAATTGCCTTTTTAGGGACAATGGGGTCTCTATGGGCGCAAGCTACTGAGAATCTTTTTGAGTGGCAGGGAGGTAATAGAATTATTCCTAACGGTAAATTTTTGGAAAAATATAAAGGAATATATACGGATTATCCAACGTATATATATAAGGAATATGATATTTCAATTAATAAGGAAAATTCGTATATCCTTAAGATGAAAGGTTTTGATAAGACGATGTCTGATTTGGGTACTTTTGATGGATTTGAAATTTATCATGAGGGTAAAAAGATATTGGATTATTTGTCTTATGGGCATTTGTTTGATGTTCGGTATATTACAGAGGAAAAATGTAGGGACTACTTTATAAAAGTGACATTGTCCAATGAAAGTTTTGCCTTGTTTTTTGGTGGTTGGCTTTTTGGTGGTGATGAAACCCCTGAAATGGTTGTTGTGGTTGTCTCTGGAGATAAGGCAAAGGTGGTTTTTGATGATTATGCTTATGCTTACAAATATACTCCCGGGGAGCATTTTTCTATTGAATATGTGGATGACATAAATGGCCTGCGTGCCATCGGATCTCCTGGCTTTACTGATAGTTATTTGAAGAAACGGACGAAATATAAGATATGGCGTGAAGGGAACATGCTAAAGTACAAGAGTTGGAAATAGGATAAAGGGAAGAGAAGGTGGAAGCAAGTCAAGATGGCAGTGTTTCCACTTTTCCCCTTGTATTTGGAGACTCTTTTCTTTAATGCAAATGAGTATGAAACGATTGTTGTTTTTAATTGCCTTTTTAGGGACAATGGGTTCCCTGTGGGCGCAAACTGTTGAGAATCTTTTCGAATGGCAGGGTGAAAATGGTATTGTTGCCAAGCCAAAATTTCTGGGCCTTTCAAGGAATCAAGAGTTGCCCAACATGCCTCTTTATACTTATATGGAATATGATGTGCATTCGGATAACGGAGACTCCTATTGTATAAAGATGAGGGGAGTGGGGAATAAGGAGATGTCAAAAGGTGGAGATTATGATTTTTTTGAGATTCACCATAATGGCAAAATGATATTGAGGTATAATCCGTTTGGTATATTGTATGACAACCGTTACATGACGGTCAATGCCAGTAAAGACTATTTTATAAAAGTACCCTTGTCCAATGGTAGTTTTGCCTTGTTTTTTGGAGGTTGGTTTTTTGGCTGTGGTGAGGCTCCAGAAATGATTGTCGTGGTTGTGTCCGGCGACAAGGCCAAGGTGGTTTTCGATGATAATGCCTATGCTTACAAATATACTCCCGGGGAGCATTTCTCTATGGA
>ERZ827471.1324-NODE-1324-length-15336-cov-6.206531_pt1 | contig 15336 bp, 9 predicted proteins | sample MGYA00519772_ERZ827471 | MGnify/ENA primary metagenome ERZ827471 (study PRJEB31778, sample SAMEA3449315) | human gut metagenome | biome: human gut; feature: human-associated habitat; material: faeces | place: United Kingdom | collected 2010/2012 ... | reverse complement strand
TGCATGATTTCTGTGCATCGCGAAGCGCGTTACTGTGAACGGAGTGAACAGTAACCTATTGTTGTTACTGTTCACTAAAGCATGTTTGAAAAAGGCTTTCTGCAAAATAGCTGAGCTTCCGCCCTGCCTACTCATACAACGGAATCTCATAACCCCAGGATTTACGAATTCCATCCATGATCTCCATCACACGCACAGTCTCATCATGAGGCATTTCCGGGCATTCCTTTTCGCCCTGTGCGATTGCTCTGGCGCAGGCTTCAACCTCATACTCATAGCCTGTGATCTGTGCCGGCGGCAAATAAGCTGCAACCTCCTTATGCTCCTTGTCAAACACTGTGATTTTCTCCGGATTATTAATATTCTGCACCTGAATATAACCTTTGGTTCCAAAAATACTTCCCATTCTGTCAGAAATTTCACGGGCACCACACTGCAAGGTAGCCATGCGGTCGCCTTCAAATACCATAGCAATAGTATCCAGCATATCCACACCTTCACGGAAAATAGCAGTTGCCTGTACATCCTTCAACTTATCCCCAAGAACCATGCTTGCGAAATTAATGGTATAAACACCAACATCCAGAAGCGCACCGCCTGCCAGCTCCGGCTTACGGATACGTTCCACCTCACTGATGGCATAGTTCAGATTAGCAGTAACAGCTGTCACTTCACCGATCACACCGCTTGAAATAATATCATCAATCATCTTTCTGGATGGCATATATCTGGTCCAGATTGCCTCTGTGATCAGCAGGTCTTTCTCTTTCGCCAGGGCAAAAAGCTTTCTTGCCTGGTCTGCATTTACAGTAAACGCCTTTTCACAAAGCACATTTTTTCCTGCCTCCAGGCACATCTTTGCATGAAGATAATGATGGGAATGAGGGGTTGCAATGTAAACCAGATCCACCTGCGGATCTGCAAGCATTTCCTCATAAGAGCCATAAGCCTTGGAAAAACCGTATTTCTCGGCAAAGGCCTGCGCCCGTTCAAGGCTTCTGGCTGCCACTGCGTAATTCTCCACATCCTTCATTCCAGCTACTGTTTTCGCCATCTGAACTGCAATTCCTCCAGCTCCAAGTATTCCAATTTTCATTTATGTAAACCGCCTTTCTAATAAAATTTCCTGTTTCGCCATTCTCAGCTGACCTCCCTGTATGGAGATATCTCTAAAGCGATACAGTTATTTCGCTCACATGATATTCATATAGTCGCATCTCATGCAGACATAAACTCTACAATCGCATAAGGTTCGCCATTCTCCGTGGAAAGCGCAACCGTAACCTTTCTCATTTCCAGCTTCACTGCCGGATAAAAAACGTCTCCAAGCAGTGCCTGCTTCTTATATTCTGCCCTCATCTGGCGGATTTCAAAGCCTTCTGGCAGATAATCTGCCCCCATGCGGATATACTGGCAATTATTAACATGGTGATGGGTGTCCAGATGATGTTTTTGTATTGCAAAAGGCTCCTGGGCTTCCATCCCTTCCGGAAGTGCGATCTTACGGGGCGCATAATCCATCTCCAGCTTTTCATCCAGTTCGTATCCTCTGATGTCTTCATCTGTAAGTCTGGCAGGCAGACCGGTCTCTGTATCAATATTGGTCCAGATACTATTTGCATAGGATAAAAGCTCTCCATCTTCTGTTTTCAGAGTGAAGTTACGCATTCCAAGAAAACCTTTGAAACCATATGGCGCCGTTGATGCCACAATTGTCTCTCCCAATCCCGGATATCGGTTCACCACAATCTGCCAGGATGACAACACCCAGGCTCTCTGGCGTTCCTCCAGCGCTTCCATTCCCTGCCCTATTTCCTCAGATTGAAAGGTGCAGCAATCCTGATAATAATTCTGAATTCCAGGAAGAGTCAGGCAGCCATCCTCGCCTATTTCACTGTATCTGACACGGCCTTTAAAACTGTAACTCATGTTATGTCAATCTCCATTCTAGAGCCTGTTTGAAAAATCATTCCTGCAATCTCCCACAAATTGTGACGCACATCTTGCAGAAAGCCTTTTTCAAACACGCTCTAATTTCTTGTCCGCGAATTTTACTTCATTATATAACAAATCCATCAATAAAGATATGAAAATGTAGATTTTTTTGTGAAAATCCCCTTGATTCTGCACCCTCTACCATGTACAATAAAGATATAAAAATAAAAACAGCAAACGCTTATATATGTCCATAATCTGGTTGGACGTTTCTACCAACTACCCTAATAGTTGTCTATAAGCTGCATGCGAAGAGGTATGCAGGTATGGCATTTTCCGGGTGGTTTTTTTATTGCTGAATCAGCCCGAAATCACATTTTGCATGTTTCCGGCAGTACGTTCTCAGCCGCAAACTATCCCGGAACTTTACTTTACCTCGCCTCTGGCAGAAAGGATGGTCTGATATGAAAAAAGATTTGTTTGCTTTGAAAGGTACAATTTGTTACAGCAAGAATCAGAAAGAACTTGTTTTTGCAGAAAACTCTTATGCAGTCTGTGAAAACGGGCTCTGTGCCGGTGTTTTTTCCCAGCTTCCAGAGGAATATAAAGATATTCCTGTAAAAGACATGGGTGATCGACTGATCATCCCAGGATTCACCGACCTTCATCTGCATGCTCCCCAGTACGCTTACCGCGGAACCGGCATGGATCTAGAGCTGCTGGACTGGCTGAACACCATCACTTTCCCGCAGGAAGCCAAGTACGCTGACCTGTCCTATGCGAAAAAGGCTTACTCCATTTTCGTGGATGACTTAAAGCACAGCTTCACCACCAGAGCCTGCATTTTCGCCACCTTGCACCGTCCGGCAACGGAGCTTCTCATGGACATGCTGGAGGAAAGCGGTCTGGCAACTATGGTTGGAAAAGTAAATATGGATCGCAACGGAGCACCGGAGCTTCAGGAGAAAAGCGCACAGGCTTCTGCACAGGATACACGCCAGTGGCTGGAAGAGATCAAGGGACGTTACGACCACACCTACCCAATCCTAACCCCACGTTTTACCCCATCCTGTACGGATGAGCTGATGACCGAGCTTGGAAAAATCCAGAGGGAATATCACCTTCCGGTTCAGTCTCATCTGTCTGAAAATTTCGGGGAAATTGCATGGGTAAAGGAGCTTTGCCCGACCAGCAGATTTTATGGAGATGCGTATGACATGTTCGGGCTGTTTGGAACAAAACCCGCATTCAATACTAACGAGGCTGATTTCGCTTCCGCATCCGGCCTTAATACCACTGATAACACAGCAGCTCATATTTCATCTGATGGTGCCAGCGTCTGCCCTACCATCATGGCACACTGCGTCCACTCCACCGACGAAGAGATCCAGATGATCAAAGACCAGGGCGTTTACGTCGCCCACTGTCCGGAGTCCAACACAGACATTGCTTCCGGAATCGCACCTGTCCGCCGCTATCTTGATATGGGACTTCATGTAGGACTTGGCACCGATGTTGCCGGAGGTTTTTCTCTCTCCATGTTCCGTGCTATGGCAGATGCCATCCAGGTTTCCAAGCTCCGCTGGCGCCTGATGGATCAGACCCAGGCCCCGGTTACTCTGGAAGAAGCCTTCTACATGGCTACGATCGGTGGTGGCTCCTTCTTCGGAAAAGTCGGCAGCTTCGAAAAAGGCTATGAATTTGACGCCATGATCCTGGACGACAGCAACATCCGTCATCCCCAGGAAATCTCCACCCGTGACAGACTGGAAAGGCTTGTTTATCTGTCCGACGACCGCAATTTGGTTGGGAAATATGTACAGGGACGGAAAGTAATTTAAAAAGCTAAAAAACCTCTGGTCAGGAAATCAATCTTCGACCAGAGGTTTTTCCTTTTGCTCGTTGCTCGCGTAAATTATTCTGTCCCCAGATACTCCCGTATCCGCGCCTCATTCATATTCTCCCCGATCACGATCACTACTTCCTGTCCTGCGGAAATAGGCTTCAGGGAAAATTCTTTGCGGGTGGCGTTTAGTTCCAGCCAAATATTGTTAGTGGATGCTTTCTGAGCGGAGTCCGAATTCATTTTTTCGTTTTCGGTTACCGCGGCAGCACTTTCTTCTAATTTCACAAAGCCCTTAATTCGGAAAACATCCCCACATTCCGGATCATCCAGGATCTGATGCGCTGCTTTCTCCAACTGTGTCTCAGAAATCTTCAGCTCCATAAAATACAATGACTGGAACCCTTCTTTCTCATCAAAACACTGTTTCTCGAAATCTTCCATCACATACCCGCTGTTGAAAATCCGCTGAAAATCCTCATCTGTAAACGTTTCCCAATCCTTATTCAGTATCTCATTTTCCGTAAAACGTCGTTTGCATTTCACACTTTCCAGTGCGCGATTCAGATGTTTCACAGTTCCGCTGATTTCTTCCCCGGATGCCTCCTGACTCTTGCTTAGAACAATACAGCCTGCATCAGCTGCCTCTGAAGCCAGAATATACTCTGCCTGTGGCTGCAGCTTCTCCTCCAGTCTGGCATCCAGAATGGTGATCACATTTCCAATCTGATACCACTTATCCAACGGCTCTTCATAAAGGGCATCGAAAAACTCATCCACATCAAAAATCCCGGAAGGCTCAATGAGAACCCGGTCATATCCGCACATTCCCATTGCGATCAGCTTGGTCTTGAAACGTCTTCTGTGGCAGTCCGCATCACATCCACCTGAAACCATTTCCAGCTCGCAGTTCTCCCCTTCCAGGTCATGAAGCAGCATCATGTCCACATTCACTGCACCAAAATCATTCTCCAGAATTCCAATATTCTGCCCCTGGCTCATCAGCCATGCAGCATATTTCTTTATGAAAGTCGTTTTTCCCGAACCAAGAAAGCCTGTAATCAAATCAACTTTAACCATTTTTTAATCTTCAACCTCATTTTTCAATATAAAGCTGGCCTGGAACCTGTTGCCGACCGCTTCGAAGCGACTGGCTCCGCCATGTTTTTCGCAAAGTTTTTTCATGGAAAGAATGCCGATTCCTTCCTGTTTGTTTTGCCGTTTTTTTGAGTAAATTTTCCCATTTTCCTGGAATAATATTCCGTCAAAAGAATTGTCTACCGTAATCAGAAGCATGTCGTGTTTCTTCTCCGTAGCAACTTCAATAAAGCGTTTTCCGTCATACTGACCGGCGGCAGTCACCGCATTATCCAGGGCATTGCCCAGAATCGTACAAAAATCAGTGTCCGGAATAGCAATATCTTTCAGATAGCAGCATACGGAAAACTCGATATTTTTCGCCCTGGCAATACAGCCGTAATGATAAAGGACGCCGTCTGCCGCGGCGTTTCCTGTATATGGAATTGTTACTTTTCCCATCTCTTCCAGTTCCAGATCATCACAATATCCCCGCAAGCCCTCCATATCATTTTTATCAAGAAAACCTTTAATAGCAGCTACCTGATGACGGAAATTATGGCGTGCTTCACGTTCTGCCAGAACCTGCTCCGTGAGCGCATGATAGTAACCTTTCTGCTGATCGATCTGCCGGTTCAGTTCTTTTTCATTTAGAAAATGCTGCTGATCATAAGACACCGCAAAGCAAATCAGCAATGTGGCGACGCCGATCAGACATTTACTCAACATTTGGGGAAAAGTGGTAGTGTAGACATCCACTCCTTCTGAAAAAATACTGGAAAAAAACATGGCAATAGGAATGAACCATAAGGTCTCCCAATAATTTTGGCATTCAATTTCAAGGAATGGTGTTACTGTATAACGGAGCAGGCTGCTAAGCAGCGGATATAGAAGCGCATACACTACAATTGCAATTGCGCTGGTTTCTGCAATTCCAATCGCATTTCCCTGCATTCCCAAAAGTGAACTGACATAAGCTCCGATTGACAGTGCAATCATGACAATATCTGCCACAATTCCAAATACAAACAAATGCACCTTGGTGTATCCAGGGACAAGCCAGATATTTACAGCAGCCATTACAATACAGAAAGCAATCAGATTTATCTTATAAAACGGCACGTCAATTTTCCGGTAATTTCCCACCCACATGCAGATTCCGAAGTCCACAGCCAGACCAATTGCATAGATTACAGTCAGTCTGATCCTGTCTTTATCTGAGATTTTTTCGTGAAACGGAACAATTCGCAGGATCAGAGTGGGGACATGAGCCAGGATACAGAGAAAACTTACAATTGCGATTATAATTGTATTTTCCATATATTTTTACCTCGTTTTAAAGTCCCCCGAGAGGCGGTCTGCCTCTCCGTTTTTCTTTTCCAGCCTCTTTAATTCCAGCAATATAGTCAGCAGCATTGTAACGAAACAAAGGCTTCCGCCAATTACATTAGATACCGGCTCTGCCAGGAATACTCCGTGAGTTCCCATTTTAAACACGTAGGGAAGCAGGTATGTCAACGGAACTACAATAAAAACTTTTCTCAAAAGCGAGAAGAAAATGGCCTGTTTTTTCTTATTTAAAGACTTGAAAACAGTCTGTCCAATGTACTGCAGATCCATAAAAATAAAGGCTGCAAAGTAGGTTTTCAGTGCCGGAACTGCATCCTTTATCAAGAGCTTATCGGAGCTGAAAATGGCAATCAGATAATCCGGGACAAAGATAATCACGCTCCACATTACTGCTGTATAAACCAGAACCATTACTGCCAGAGTGACCATTGCCTTGCGGACAAGCTTCGGTCTCTTGGCCCCGTAATTGTAGCTCAGGATAGGTGATGTGCCTTCATTTATAGCATAAATCGGCGTCTCTACCATCTGACGGACACTGGATACGATAGTCATAACAGATATATAAACATCCCCTCCGGTAACCCCCAGAACATTGTTGCAGCAGATAGTTACCAGACTGTTTGTCAGCTGCATAATGAAGCCTGCAGTACCAAGACTGACAATGTTTTTTGCATTCTCTTTGCAGCTTTTCAGCTCTGTTTTTTTCAAAAGACGAGCTTTCATTTCCGCTCTTTTTTCAAGAAAAAGAAGTACATAAGCAGCTGATAGAAACTGGGAAAGAACAGTCGCAATGGCTGCTCCTTTGATTCCGAAATCAAGCACAAAAATGAATAATGGATCCAGGATCAGATTGGCAACTGCACCGATTGCTACAGAAAGCATACCAGTTGTCGCGTATCCCTGTGCATTGATAAACGGGTTCATTCCTGTAGCGATCATGGATGGAACCGTTCCGATCAGGTAGATCATCATGTAGGGATATGCATAAACCAAAGCATCCTCAGATGCTCCAAAAAGTACCAGCAGAGGTCTTGCAAAAAGCATACCAGCTATCATCAGAATAATTCCACTTCCGCACACCATAGTAAAGGAAGTGTTCATCACTTCCTGCGCTTTCTGGTTGTCTTTCATACCTCTGTTTATAGAAAAAACAGGCGCGCCGCCACTGCCAAACAGATTTGCAAAGGCAGTGATAATCACGATTAACGGGAAACATAAGCCGACTGCGCCAAGCGCTGTAGTTCCCACTTCAGGGATTCTGGCGATATAGATTCTGTCTACAATATTATATAAAAGACTGAGTATCTGTGCCACCAGCATGGGAATTGCGGCGCTGAAAATGTTTCTGGTTACCGTGCCATTTTCAAAATCAATTCGTTTCATTTTGTTTCACAACTTTCTTTTTAATTCATATTTTTATAATACTCTTGTTCTGTCAGTACAAATTGTTCCATTTCTTATGGAAATCTGGTAATCTTCGACATTCAGACAGTCCCCATTTTAGAAGGTTGTTTTTATGCAGAATGGGTTACTGCTGCGTAGGGCATCCTGGCCGGAAAGTGTCTTCTAACTCCAGTTTTCCGGTGCCTTTAAGTGTAAAAACTCCTGTCTCATGATATAATTTCTCCTGAAATTGTTTGAACTTTATAGGTTTATTTTGCACATTACGTGGAAAAATGTCAAGAGAAAAGGGACTATAACAGATGAATGTCACTTCATACGCAGCACGCATCTATTACAGTCCCTTATATATTCTCTTGTTACATTAATTTGATCCGCCTATTGCTTTTTCGATGTTTGAAGATCCAGCTTCTACAACTTCCATACCCGATTTATCCCCTTTAAAGCCACTATAAATACGTGAGTAAAACTGCTCCTTTGCAAACCCGACTTCTATAACAATCCAATCCCAGCCTTTCTCCTTATCGTTTCTGCTTTTAATTTTCAGAGTATCACAATTTAAACCGGCCTCCTTTAATACGGCTTCAACACCAGTATTATACGACTTCCAATTATTGCTTTTTACACCGTTTACTGTAACTCCGGAATTTGCTCCACAATAGATACTTTTTCCATTTAACATAGCTGAAGTATATGCGTCTGGCAGTTCACTTGTGCTACGACATATCACAACCCAGACACCACAGCCTGAATTTTCTTGTCCTACAGCTTTCTTTGGAATATCCATTCGTCCTTCATTATATGCATTCGTCAATGCCGACTTAATAATTCGCGCATTTTGCATATCCACTGCCCTGCGTGCTTTTTCCAGCTGTCCATTAAAAATCGGGATTGAAACAGCAACCAATACCGCAATAATTGCAACTACAATCAATAGTTCCGCTAGTGTAAAACCGTTTTTGCTTCGGTATTTCATACAAGACCTCCCCATAACGCAAACAAATATTACATCTTCTTTATTACAATCTTTTTGCTTATGCCTCGTTTTACAAAAACCGTTTTGTAGCTCTTTGCCTTTTTCCTGGGGACGTAGATTTTCATCCTGGATGGAGTGCCTTTGAAGGCATTGGAGCCTACGTATTTGGCTTTCAGGCGGGAGGTGTAGATTCTCATTTCGTTTAACTTTTTGCAGCCATAAAAGCTTTGTTTTCCGATCGCTTTTACTGAGCCGCCAATTTGTACGTAAGAGAGTTTCGTGCACTTATAAAAGGCATAGCTTTTAATCTGGATTACATTGTTTCCTATGATAGCCTTTTTCAGGTATTTATTGCTCTTGAATGCTTTGGCGGCTATTGAGGTTACTTTGTAATTCGCGCCCTTCAGGTTTACGCTGTCTGGAATTGTGACAGTGCTTACCTTTTTCTTTATCGGTTTTATATATTCTACCGTGTCTGTGGCGGTAACTTTATAATATCCGTTTGTCGCTGGATGTTTCACTGTTGTGCCCACTTTATATCCAGTCGGCGCAGGTGTGTTTGTCGGCGTTGCTGTTGGCACTGGCGTGTTCGTCGGCACTGGCGTATTCGTCGGTACCGGCGTGTTCGTCGGCGTTGCCGTTGGTACCGGTGTGTTTGTCGGTACCGGCGTGTTCGTCGGCGTTGCCGTTGGTACTGGCGTATTCGTCGGTAAAACAACCAACTTCGGAATTTCCTCTTCGCGTTTACTCTGGCACACAGTACAAGTATATGTCTTAATTCCTGTACTTGAAGTGGTAGCCTCTTTCGTTATAACTCCGGCATCCCAGGTATGCGTATGCTCAGTTTCCCCGGAACCACCCTGCGTTTCATCGTAAAAAACAACTGTAACCGTATATGTTATCTTCGTTACGCCATCTGGCGCTGTCAGAACATACTGTACCGAATTTGTAAAATCATGAGATCTTCCACTGGTAAACTCATCTGCTACCGCTGTTCCTGTACCAGAACCATAATCAATATTCGGTGCCAGCCTGGTAACATCAGTTCCTTTTGGCAACCGCAGCGTAATCTTACGGTTCTCATTATCAATTTCCCCAACAACATCCTCTTTTAACTGGGAATTAAACGCCTTGTTAAGTACAAAACTATAAAATCTTGCCTCATTAGAAGCCGTAACTATAATTTTTATTGTAACTGGCAAAACTGCCTTTGTTCCTGTATCCACAATTTTATACTGTGACTCATAAATTCCCACTGGTGCAGTGACAGTTCCGGAAAAAGTAAAGTATTTGCTTCCATAAGAGCCTCCGCCAGGAACCGCAAAAACAGTTAAACCAGCTGGTAAATTCTCAGAAACAACCTGAGTTTCATACTTACCACTTCCACCTGTAACAAAGCCTGAATATATCCACTGCTCTTTTCCAGTTCCTGTAACCGCGTACAGCTCAGTATCTGTAATCGCCAATGGTTCTGTTACGCTCATTGTTCCAAGCACAGCGATCACGGCACCATATTCTCCTGGCAGCTTATCAGTCGCATAAGCAATAAGATCTTTTCCATTATCTGATGACTCTGTTATTCTGCCATTATCAATCACTGCCGATGAACCGCTTCCACTTCCAAGCGCCAAATGTATTCCATAAGTATTCAGATCAGCCCTTGTAATAACCGGCGATACTTTTCCATTGCTATATGTAATCTGAAGCTTCACTCCGGTCAGATCGAGTTTATCTCCAGCTACATAATTCAGTTTCTCAGGAGCTGCAAGCATAGTCAAAGCCGCTGGTGCATTCGCTGCAACCGTAATCGTCCACGGTATTTTTGCTCCAAAGTAATCAAAAGTAACCTGCGTATCCGAGGTTTTCAGTGCACCTGTTTTGTCATAGGTAAATCCACTGTAAATATAAGCTGGACGACCACCAATCGTTGCATACATGCTGGCTCTGGATGGATTGAATACATCTCCTTCCACATAAGATTTCTTCGGCTGTCCTGATATTACAATGCTGCTGATATCACTGGTTTTCGGCGCAACAACTTCCATTGAATAGCCAACCTGTTTCCCCTTATATTCTACATAAACATGAGTAGTTCCTTCAGCAGAACTGTCAAAGCCGCTTATCATATCGGCTGTAATCTCAGAATAAGTTGTACCATTTATCAAAAGCCTGCCCCAATACCAGGGTTTTTCTCCCACGTAGCAGGAAGTCCAGTTGTTTTTTACCTCCAATGAAGTAATCTCCGGATTCTCCACCCGCTCTGGCAAACCATCCTCTGAAATCTTCCAGTCAGTTCCAAACTCCCAGCCCACGTAAGATTTGGAATCTTTCATCTGTGCCTCTGTGAGAAGTCCACCTGTTCCAATGGAAGCATCAGTTCCGCCGACAAGATTCCCCTCTCCACTCTTTCCATAACAGTTCAGCACATGTCCGCTTAAACCGTAAGAAGAGCTGAGTACATTATCAGCAGCAGTTCCACACATCTGTCCTACACGGTTGTTTGCTGCAGTTACTGTGATTTTTCCTGCATGGAGGCATTCTTTGAGCACACCACCCATGCCCCCAAACTTCTGGATTTCTCCCGCAATTCCGCCCACATAGACCGGATATTCGTTTCCGTTTGTCTGGGTAACACGAATCGTACCGGTGCTGACACACTTGCTTATAGTACCAATGTTCAGACCTGCAATTCCACCTACCCGGCTTTTCATAGGAGCTATTGTCAAATTAACATTCAGCTTTGATGTGCAGCCAAAAATAATTCCGGCAAGTGCATTTTCACCTGCAATTCCGCCAAATTCCGGATATACAACAGCTCCGTTTCCGCCCATATATCCGCTAATCGTTCCTGTCACCATACAGTCTTCAATATTTCCTTCATTGTACTGTGTGATGATGCCCTGCACGTTCTGCATATCATCATTAAAATCTGCAACTATGCGCAGATTCCTGATTTTTCCCTGATTCATGGCTATCAGAGGCTTCTTCAGTCCATAGATTGTATGTCCGTTTCCGTCCAACGTTCCACCAAAATAAGAGATGGTAAAATTAATTCTTCCCTGTGTCTGGATATCTGAGGTCAGCTGATAATATGCGCCCTGATTTTCCTCAATCAAATTCAGATCATCCAGAGAATCAATCTGATAAGGACTGCTGCTTGTACCATTTCCGCCAGCTGGTTTCACAAATGAAGTCCGGCTTCCTATTACACGATAAACAATTCCGCTTTCCCCATCAGATGGGACTGTAAATTTTCCATCCTTCAGTTTCACAAGGATCGCGGAAGCTGCCGGAATGGAATATTTTGAGCCACTGTCTCCGGAAAATACCGGAAATGCAGATGCCTTTTTTGCCGCTATCCGATCGCCTGGAAAACTGTATATACCAGAAGCTTCTCCTGCTGCCACAGCTGTATAAAAATCTGAAAGAAGTGTTTTAAACGGAATTCCTGTTACCTTCTCCAGATAAGCTTCACAGGTAAGGGAGGAAGCATCTACTGTATAAAATCTCGGCAACACAGCCATAGGCTCATAGCTTCCTGCCATACGGTCAATTACGTATCTGACAAACAGGTATGGCATTCCATAGTCCTGGGCAATATCATCGCGATAACTCTTATACATCAAGGAAGAGCCGTTACGAATAGCGGTACTTCCTGCAATTCCGTTCATCCAGCCATTTGTGTCCGTACCGCCCCACAGATAATCCATGACCGTTACTGCAAGACCTTCGTTTATCCACATATATTTCTCGGAGGCATTGAATTTTGTTTTCAGCCAGAATACTGCGTGCTGTCCCTCGTGAACCAGCAGACCGTTTCTTCTGGTCATTTCACCGGAAACATAGGATGCTGCCGCCGGAGTGTTGATATGGATTGCTGTAATTCCCTCATCATACTGAAACTGACCACTTGCGCCGCTTAAGGTTTCCAGCACAATAGAGAGTTTGCCGGATCCATCTTCCCAGGGAAGATCGCCTCCTGCCAGTGTTTTCAGGATTTGATAGGGCTGTCTGTCATAAATGCTCGCCATGTCTGATGCTATGAGAGATGTTTTTCCAGCGGCATCATAATCCGCTTTCATATTTTTGTCCATCCAGATATAGCAATGTTCACCAATCCCAATACATATATAGGTCTTGCCGCTGCCATTGCTTCTGTAAATATATTTCTCTTCTCCTATTGCATAAGTGGTAGTCGCTGCCTGGACGGATATACCATCGTCAGTCTCATCTGCTGATGTAATGGACGAAATAGCGCTTTTTTCCTTCAACGCAGTGACTGAGCTGGTGCTCCCTGCATTCAGCCCGGCCAGGCTTTGAGCTGCGGGAAGCTCACTTCCACTTGAAACTGACGCAGTACTTCCACTGTCATCAAAGATCAGTGTGCCTGCGCTCCTCGAATCAGATGTATCTGTATTAATAATCACTGCATACTCCCCAGTAAGTATTTCCCCGGCTTTTCCCTCTGTCACTGCAGCAAAAACATTTACACTTCCAAATATTCCCAGAAACAGAAGACAGATTCCCACCCACAGACCAATGGATTTTCTTTTTTTCATACACTCCTCCTGTAAAAAATTTCCTTTCCTACAGTTTACCATTTTTACATTCTGTACACTATGTTTTTTTCTGCACTTTTCTGGTTAATTTCAACAAAAAATGGGGCGAATGTATCGTTTCCGCTGATACATCGCCCCATTTATTTTCTTATTAAATTACTCTTCCTCAAACTCCAGATCCTTACGGCTCATCTCCTCAATCAGCTCTCTCTTCACCTCAAAAAGCTTCGGAGAAAGATCCACATAAACCTTCTGTGGGTTGGAGAATCGTCTGGACTCGTCCCAGAGAGTGCTCTGTTCTTTCTGGCAGATTGCGCGAAGTTCCATTACTGAAGGAGACGTATAAACGCGTTTTCCCTCCTTAATAACCGGAACCAGAAGCTCACGAACCTCGTAAGTACCGCCCAGAATCTTAGTTTTTTTCCAGGTGTCAACCGGGTCAAATACTACCATAGTTTCATCTGGGTTCAGTTTCTCGTCAGCAAGACAGATCAAATCAGCTTTAATCTTGCCTGTGGACTTGCTGTAAATACGATATACTGTCTTATTTCCAGGGTTTGTTACCTTAGCTGTGTTCTCAGAAAGCTTGATCTTCGGAACAAATTCACCTGTCTCAGGATTTTTCACTGCTGCCAGCTTGTATACACCGCCAAATGCCGGATTATCATTGGAAGTGATCAGACGTGTTCCAACGCCCCAGGAATTAATCTTGGCATCCTGGGCTTTCAAGCTCTCAATCAGATATTCGTCAAGGTCACTGGATGCGGAAATGGTCGCATCATCAAAACCAGCTGCCGATAACATTTTATATGCCTCTTTGGAAAGGTAACTGGAAGCGGAAATGGTAGCGTCATCAAATCCGGCTGCAGCCAGCATCTTATATGCTTCCTTGGAAAGATAAGCAAGGTCACCGCTGTCAATACGGATACCATATTTTTTCAGCTGGATTCCCTCCTCCCGCATTTCCTCAAATACACGGATTGCATTGGGAACACCGGATTTCAGCACGTCGTAAGTGTCTACCAGAAGGATACATGCATCCGGGTACATTCTTGCGTATGTCTTGAATGCAGTATACTCATCCGGGAAGCTCATGATCCAGGAATGTGCATGGGTTCCAAGTACCGGCACGTCAAACATCTGACCGGTCAGCACACAGGAGGTTCCGACACAACCACCGATCACAGCTGCACGGGCTCCAAAAATACCGGCATCCGGTCCCTGGGCACGGCGAAGACCGAACTCCATGATTCCGTCACCTTTCGCCGCATAGCAGACACGTGCTGCCTTGGTAGCAATCAGGCTCTGATGGTTCATAATGTTCAAAATCGCAGTTTCCACAAGCTGAGCTTCCATAATCGGTGCTACCACTTTCACCATTGGCTCTCTTGGGAAAATAACAGTGCCTTCCGGGATGGCATAAATATCGCCGGTAAAATGGAAGGAGCGAAGATATTCCAGAAAATCCTCCTCAAAAATGGAAAGACCGCGAAGATATTCAATGTCTGCGTCTGTAAATCTCAGATTCTCAATATATTCAATTACCTGCTCCAGTCCTGCACAGATAGCAAAACCGCCTCCGCATGGGTTATCACGGTAAAACATGTCGAATACGACAGTCTGGTCAGTTGGGTTCTTAAAATACCCCTGCATCATGGTAAGTTCATAGAGATCCGTGAGCAGAGTCAGGTTATTTGCTCTCATGTTTATTCTCCTTATTAATGAGGCCAGTCTGAGAACCAATTACCTGAATAATTTTAAACAGGCTCCAGACAGGCTGTTTAATTATAAAAATTTTATACGGTAACCATAGACTCACAGGAACAAAGCGAAGTAATTTCTTATAAAGTAAAAAAGTTTCTGGCACTACTACCTTAGAGTGTGTCGAAAAAAACTCCAAAAGCGTCCCGCCAACGACCTATGCGATTCCGTATATTTTGCTTGATTATAACACATTCATCTCAAAATGCACAGGAAAAAGAAAAGCGAAATCTTAATTTTTCCTCGAAAAATCAAGGCTTCACAGAAATTGAATAAATTTTTAAAAAAATTTGAAAAAAGGGGTTGACTTTTATATATGCATTGATATATAATACAACATGTCGCAAGCGAGAAACGACTTGCTAAGACACATAGGGCTATCGCCAAATGGTAAGGCAACGGACTCTGACTCCGTCATTTCAAGGTTCGAATCC
>ERZ827471.1315-NODE-1315-length-15415-cov-4.806380_pt1 | contig 15415 bp, 15 predicted proteins | sample MGYA00519772_ERZ827471 | MGnify/ENA primary metagenome ERZ827471 (study PRJEB31778, sample SAMEA3449315) | human gut metagenome | biome: human gut; feature: human-associated habitat; material: faeces | place: United Kingdom | collected 2010/2012 ... | reverse complement strand
GAGACCGGCCAGACCATCATCGCCGGCATGGGCGAGCTCCACCTGGAGATCATCGTGGACCGTCTGCTCCGGGAGTATAAGGTGGAAGCCAACGTGGGCGCACCCCAGGTGGCCTACAAGGAGACCATCAAGAAGTCCGTGGAGCAGGATACCAAGTATGCCCGTCAGTCCGGCGGTAAGGGCCAGTACGGTCACGTAAAGATCCGTGTGGAGCCCAACGAGTCCGGCAAGGGGTACGAGTTCGTCAACGAGATCGTGGGCGGCGCCATCCCCAAGGAATATATCCCCGCCGTGGACGCTGGTATCCAGGGCGCCATGGAGTCCGGCATTCTGGCCGGCTACCCCGTGGTGGACGTGAAGGTCACCCTGTACGACGGCTCCTTCCACGAAGTGGACTCCTCCGAGATGGCCTTTAAGATTGCCGGTTCCATGGCCTTCAAAGAGGCCTGCCGGAAGGCCAACCCCTGCCTGCTGGAGCCCATCATGAAGGTTTCCGTCATCGTTCCCGAGGACTACATGGGCGACGTCATCGGCGACCTGAACTCCCGCCGTGGACAGATCCAGGGCATGGAGGCCCGTCCCGGTGCCCAGCAGATCGATGCACTGGTCCCCCTGTCTGAGATGTTCGGCTACGCCACCGACCTGCGCAGCCGTACCCAGGGCCGCGGCCAGTACTCCATGGAGCCCCACAGCTACGTGGAAATCCCCAAGTCCATCACCGACAAGATTGTGGAGAAGCGCAACGGCGCAGAATGAGCATAATTTTCTTGAAATTGTGCACGAAATGCGTATTTTCCCGTTGTAATTTCCAGCCACATCCTGTAGAATAGGATGCACAAGAGTATCTCATGATCAGTAAGACAGTCTTTTGTCTGTATTTTGAGGAGGATTATCAATCATGGCCAAGCAAAAGTTTGAAAGAACCAAGCCCCACGTAAACATTGGCACCATTGGTCACGTTGACCATGGCAAGACCACCCTGACCGCTGCTATCACCAAGTTCCTGGCTCTCCAGGGCAAGGCTCAGTTCGAGGATTATTCCAGCATCGACAAGGCCCCCGAGGAGAGAGAGCGCGGCATCACCATCAACACCGCTCACGTGGAGTATGAGACCGACGCCCGTCACTATGCACACGTTGACTGCCCGGGCCACGCCGACTATATCAAGAACATGATCACCGGCGCTGCTCAGATGGACGGTGCTATCCTGGTTATCGCTGCTACCGACGGCCCCATGGCTCAGACCCGTGAGCACATCCTGCTGGCCCGTCAGGTGGGCGTGCCCGCCATCGTGGTGTTCCTGAACAAGGTCGACCTGCTGGACGACGAGGAGCTGCTGGAGCTGGTGGAGATGGAAGTCCGCGAGCTGCTGAGCAAGTACGAGTTCCCCGGCGATGATCTGCCCGTCATCAAGGGTTCCGCTCTGAACGCTCTGACCTGCGAGTCCGACGATCCCAATGCCCCCGAGTATGCCTGCATCAAGGAGCTGATGGACGCTGTTGACTCCTATATCCCCACTCCTCCCCGTGACGATTCTCTGCCCTTCCTGATGCCCGTCGAGGACGTGTTCACCATCACCGGCCGTGGCACCGTGGCTACCGGCCGTGTGGAGCGTGGTCAGATCAAGATGGGCGACCCCGTGGAAATCGTGGGCCTGGCCGACGAGATCAAGAAGTCCGTCATCACCGGCATTGAGATGTTCCGCAAGCTGCTGGACTATGCTGAGGCCGGCGACAACGTGGGCACCCTGCTCCGCGGCATCGACAAGAAGGAGATCGAGAGAGGCCAGGTTCTGGCTAAGCCCGGCTCCATCCACCCCCACACCAAGTTCTCTGGCCAGGTGTACGTCCTGTCCAAGGACGAGGGTGGCCGTCACACCCCCTTCTTCAACAACTATCGTCCTCAGTTCTACTTCCGTACCACCGACGTGACCGGCGTCATCTCCCTGCCCGAGGGCGTTGAGATGTGCATGCCCGGCGACAACGTGGTCATGAACGTGGAGCTGATCACCCCCATCGCCATCGAGAAGGGCCTGCGCTTCGCTATCCGCGAGGGCGGCCGTACCGTGGGCTCCGGTGTTGTCACCGAAGTTGCCGAGTAATTTCTCGCACCTTTCAGAAGGGCAAAGCGGAAGCTTTGCCCTTCTGTTTTTTTTCAAAGACCTTTGAACCCAGGAAAGGAGGAACCCTATGAGTACTGACACCACCATTGACACGGAAGCCTTGGGGGACAGTGTCCAAACCAGTTTGAATACCCTCTTCCACAGTGGGTGGGAGTCTGCCCTTCGGACCATTTTCTTTGCCATCCTGCTGTTGGTGCTCTGCCTGGTGGTGAAGGCCATCCTGCTGAAAATTTTGGATCGCAGCTTGGATAGGCTGACCCATATCGAGCGGAGTCTGCACACCTTCATTCGCTCCACGGCCAACATTTTGCTGTGGTTTGTGACTTTGATGGTGGTGGCCTCGTCCTTGGGGATCAATGCCAGCTCCCTGTTGGCACTGGTGAGTATCCTAGGCCTGGCAGTTTCCCTGGCGGTGAAGGACAGCTTGTCCAACCTGGCAGGGGGGCTGACCATTTTGGGCACCAAACCCTTCAAGGTAGGGGACTATGTGCAGATCGATGACATTGAAGGTACAGTCCAGGACATTGGCCTGGTGTACACCAGCCTAACCACGTGGGATAACCGGCGTATCCTGGTGCCAAACAGCACTGTGGTGGATGCGGAGGTCACCAACTACACCACCGAACCCCTGCGCCGGGTGGATTTGACCATCACCGCCTCTTACGGCGCTTCGGTGGAGGAGGTAAAGGACGTCATCCAGGGGGTATTGGCCCGGCACGATAAAGTCCTGAAGGACCCAGCCCCCTTTGCCCGTCTCTCCTCCTACGGGGACAATGCCCTGGGGTATGCCGTTCGAGCTTGGTGCCGTACCGAGGACTACTGGGACGTCTATTACGACTTGCTGGAAGAATTGAAGAGCGCCTTCGATGCGGCAGGGCTGTCCATTCCCTATCCTCAGATGGAAGTGACCCTCCGAAAGTGAAAAATGTGGGCGCAGAGCCTCCCTCCCCATTTCATCCCTTCGTTCAGACAGGCGGCAACAAGATCCCCTCTCTCTGGTCTGTGAACACTGGAGAGAGGGGAGCCTTTTTGTTTCTGCGCTGGAAACCTAGGAAGGGAAATGCACCCGGAGGAACGGGATCCGAAGGCGGGAGGTCAACCCTTGCCCCCTTGCTGCTTCGCCGGGTAGGCCAGCCCCTGCATAAACCCATCCCCCTGGTTGGAATACACCTCGCCGCCGATGACCTGGTCCTGGTAGAGCAATAGGCTGGCCCAGATGTTTTCCTGGAGGCCAGGAAAATTCTTGACCGCATAGGTGTAGCGCTGGATGGTCTTCCCAGCATACTGGGTGAGGTCGAACCCCTGGGATTCCTGGAGGGTGAGGTAGGCCTCATAGGAGTCATCAAAGACATCCGGCAGGCGGATGTCCTCCTGGTTGGCGGCTTCCTCTCCCACCAGCCAGCCGCAGGATTCCAGATAGGCCACGCGGTCGTCGTTGGTTTTGACGTTTTCTGGGTTGGCCTGGAGTTGGACCACGGCCTGGGCGGTTTGCACGTCCTGGATCAGGTCCAGGCCTGCCCCCACGGCGGCGATGGCCACCGCCGCCAGCGCGCAGCCGGCCACCAGCCGGCGGGGACGGAGTTTTTTGGTAATGATAATCATGGATGGCAGCTCCTCTCAGCGCCGGCGGCCAGAGCAGGGGCCCGGCGGTAGAAATCTTCCCCTTACCCTATGTTCTCCGGAGAGAAACTATGCTACAATAGGCCAAATAGACTGGAAAGGAAGGGGTTCGCCATGGAACGACTGGATAAGCTGTTGGCCGCCACAGGGCGCTGGTCCCGGAAGGAAGCCAAGGCCCTGGTAAAGGCGGGGCGGGTACGGGTGGCCGGTGTGCTGCCCCAGGGGCCGGAGGACAAGGTGACTCCAGGGACCCCCGTCACCGTAGACGGCCGCCTGGTGGAGACGGAGACCTTCACCTATCTCATGCTGCACAAGCCTGCCGGCGTGGTTTCCGCCACGGAGGACAGCCGGGACAAGACGGTGCTGGACCTGCTGCCCCCTGACCTGCGCCGCCGGGGCCTTTTCCCCGTGGGGCGGCTGGACAAGGATACGGAAGGCCTGCTCTTACTGACCAACGACGGAGGGTTGGCCCATCGGCTCCTCTCCCCGGCCCACCATGTGAACAAGGTGTACTATGTGGAGGTAGATGGACAGCTGGACCAGGAGGATCGGGCGGTGTTCCGGCGAGGCCTTGTTTTACGGGATGGAACGGTATGCCTGCCTGCGGAACTCACCGTGCTGGACCCGCCCAGCCAAGGGCTGATCACCTTGGAGGAGGGAAAATACCACCAGGTCAAACGGATGCTGGCGGCCCGGGGAAAGCCAGTGACCTACCTCAAACGCCTCTCCATGGGTCCCATCACCTTGGACCCTGACCTGCCCCTGGGAGCTTGGCGCCCTTTGAACCGAGGGGAACTGGGGCAGCTGGGGTGCTGAAAGGGAAAGATTTCGGCATTTTCCACAAATGTTCACAAAAAAGCTATTGAAATCGCTCGAAAGAACGGCTATAATAAAGACCATTCCACGACACCATGCGGGGGAATTCGAATTTTCACGTGTCGAAAGGGAGAGTGTCCCTCTGTTCAACGGATAGGAATATAGGAATAAGGAGGAAATGGATATGTCCAGCAGAGTATTTCAAAGCATTGTACTCCAGATGAAAGAGTGCACGGACCGGGTCATCGGCGTCATCGACGACCAGGGCACCGTGGTCTCCTGCAATCAGCTGACCTGGATTGGAGAGAAATGGGAGGGCGCTGCCTCCGCCCTGAACACCAACGACGGCGCCGTGGTGATCTATGGGGATAAGACCTTTAAGCCCCTGGCCAGCCGTAGCTCCCACTATGACTACGCCGCCTTCGTCCAGGGCAGCGACGAGCAGGCCCGGCTCATCTGCTCCATGGTCACCGTGGCCCTGAACAGCGCCAAGGCCTATTACGAGGAGAAGCATGACAAGACGGCCTTCGTCAAGAGCATCATCTCGGATAACATCCTTCTGGGCGACATCTATGTCCGCGCCAAGGAACTCCACTTTGCCTCAGAGGCTCAGCGGGCGGTTTTCCTGGTGCGCCAGGTGGAGTCGGCGGACATTGCGGCGGTGGATGTGGTGCAGAACCTCTTCTCCGAGAGCCCCGATGATTTCGTCATCTCCATCAACGAGACCGACATTGCCGTCATCAAAACCCTCACCGAGGGGGGCGATGGGAAGGAGATCTACCGCATCGCCAAGAGCATCGAGGATGCCCTGGCCCAGAACTTGAAGATCAAGGTTACCATCGGCATCGGCACGGTGGTCAGCCACATCCGTGACCTGGCCCGGGCCTATAAGGAGGCCGGGGTGGCCATCGACGTGGGCAAGGTCTTTGACACGGAAAAGACCATCATCACCTACGAAAACCTGGGCATCGGCCGGCTGATCTACCAGCTGCCCACGGTGATGTGTGAGATGTTCCTCCAGGAGGTCTTTAAGAAGAACCCCATCGACGCCCTGGATCAGGAGACCCTCTTCACCATCAACAAGTTCTTTGAAAACAACCTCAACGTTTCCGAGACGGCCCGAAAGCTCTTCGTCCACCGGAACACCCTGGTTTACCGCCTGGAGAAGATCAAAAAGCTCACCGGCCTGGACCTGCGGGAGTTTGACGATGCCATCACCTTCAAAGTGGCCCTCATGGTCAAAAAGTACCTGGTGTCCAGAGGGATCGAATCCTAAGGCGGAGAACCACCCTGTGGTTTTGCTGCGTTCTGGGAGGAAGGGCCGTGTGGCCGGGGGAATTCAATTCCAGTGGGAATCGCGCTCTCCCGGCCATGTGTAGCGTCCATTTCCCTGGATGCGGCAAAGCAGTGTGCAGGGGCCCTGCAGTACGTGCCATACCGGCGGTACGGCGGGATCCCTCTGGACAGATTACAACAGACAAAGGAGTGTTATTTTGATTCGACTGACTGATATCCATAAGGAGTATCAAAACGGCACCAAGGCCCTGAAAGGGGTCAGTTTGCAGATTGATGACGGGGAGTTCGTCTTCCTGGTGGGGCCCTCCGGCTCCGGGAAGTCCACCATCATCAAACTGATTACGGCGGAGATTGAGGCAACCCGAGGGAAGCTGATGGTCAATGGCTACAACCTTCGGGACATCAGCGAGAAACAGATCCCCCTGATGCGCCGCACCATTGGCGTGGTGTTCCAGGACTTCCGCCTCATCGAGAAGAAAACCGTTTATGAGAACATCGAGGTGGCCATGCGCGCCGTGGGCGCCACCACCCGGGAAATTCAGCGGCGTATCCCCTACGTATTGGATCTGGTGGGGTTGATGGGCAAGGGGGGGCGGCTACCCACCCAGCTCTCCGGCGGGGAGCAGCAGCGGGTGGCCATCGCCCGTGCCCTGGCCAACAACCCCAGCGTGATCATCGCCGACGAGCCCACCGGCAACTTAGACCCTGCCCGGTCCTTGGAAATCATGTCCCTTCTGGAGAAGATCAACGACATGGGCACCACCATCCTGGTGGTCACCCACGAGCGGGAGCTGGTCAACCGCTTCGGCAAGCGCGTGGTGGCCATCGAGAGTGGGCGGATCATCAGTGACGCAGCAGGAGGGTATTACGGCAATGGGTGATAGACAAATTTGGTATTATATCAAAGAGGGCGTCCGGAGTATCTTTACCCATGGGCTCATGTCCTTTGCGGCGGTGTGTATGACCGTGGCCTGCCTGCTGATCATGGGCTCCTTCTCCCTCATTGCAGTTAACGCTGGGAACATCCTGCAGGATCTGGAGGATGAAAACGAGTTCCTGGCCTATGTGGACGAATCCCTCAGCCAAAACGAGGCCAGAGCCCTGCAGGATGAGATCGAAGCGATCCCCAATGTGTCCTCGGTGACCTTTGTGACCAAAGAGCAGGCCCTGCAGGACTTCATCGCCCAGCAGGAAACCGCAGAGCTCTTCGAAAACACCTCCGCCGAGACCCTACGGGACCGTTACCGCATCCATGTAGAGAACATTGAGCAGCTGCAGGAAACGGCAGACCAAGTGAAGCAAGTCAATGGCATCGCCGATGTGGAGGCCTCCTTGGAGATTGCCGATGGCTTTGTCATGGTTCGGAATGTGGCCACTGCCATTGCGGTGATCCTCATCGTCATGCTGGTGGTGATTTCGGTGTTCATCATCGCCAACACCATCAAACTGTCCACCTTCACCCGGCGGGAGGAGATCGCCATCATGAAGATGTGCGGCGCCACCAACTGGTTTGTCCGGGCCCCCTTCCTGGTGGAGGGTGTGATCCTGGGCCTGGCCGGGGGCATCATTGCCTTCTTCTGCCAGTGGGGGATCTATGGGCTCATCACCAGGGCCATGATGGAGAGCGGGATCTTTAGCATCATCACCACGGTGCCCTTCGGCAACATCTCCCACGTGGTGCTGCTGGTGTTCCTGTTGGTTGGCTTCGCCATCGGTGGCGGCGGTTCGGTGATGGCCATCCGGAAGTTCCTGAAAGTGTAAACCCTGGGAAGCGAGGTGCAAGGCGTGAGCAAACAGAAGAAATCCTGGGACCCGTATCGCCGCCAGCGGCGCGTCATGGCGGTGATTGCGGTGGTCCTGTGTATTTCCCTCGTCCTTTCCCTGGTGGCCGGTCTGCTGGCCTACTGATGGGGCAGACGGACTAAGACAGTGAAAACCCAAGCAAGCGGCGGCTTCGGCCGCCGCTTTGTATTTCTCCGCGGGGCAGCCAGCGGGGCAGATAGGAGGCTTTTCTATGAAGGAGACAACGAAACGTCGCGTCCGGGGGGCGCTGATTGCGCTGGTGTGCTTTTTGCTGGGCGGGCTGGTTACCTTAGGCGTGGTGTGGAAGGTGGTGGGCCAGGATGGGCGCACCCTCCTCCAGGCTTACCAGCTGATTCGGTCAGAGTTTGTAGGGGAGTATGACAGCCAAACCCACCTGGAAACCACCCTGGAGGCCATGGTGGACGCCTTAGGGGACCGGTGGTCCTACTACCTCACCCCAGAGGAGGCGCAGCAGGTCAAGGCCAACCGGGAAAACACCTACGTGGGCATTGGCATCACCGTAGGCCAGAATGTGGAGGACGGGCTGGAAATCCTCCGGGTGACGGAGGGCAGCCCGGCCCAGGAGGCGGGCCTCCAGGCAGGGGAGATTATCCGTGGGGTGGATGGTCAGGCCATCACATCCGACAACCGGGAGACCATGCTCTCCGCCATCCAGGGGGAGGAAGGGACCACCGTTTCCCTGGAAGTAGAGGGGACGGACGGGGCCCGGCGCACCGTGGAGGTCACCCGCCAGGAGATCCACGGGGTTACCGCCACCTGGACCATGACGGAAAACCAGGTGGGCCTGGTAACCATCCTGAACTTCTACGCTGGCACCGCCGACCTGGTAAAGCAGGGGGTGGCAGCGCTCCAGGAGGAGGGGGCCCAGGCCTTGGTATTTGACCTGCGGAACAACCCGGGGGGATACGTCACAGAGCTCACGGAGATTTTGGACTACCTTCTCCCAGAGGGGAACATTTTCATCAGCCGGACCAACGACGGGGAGGAAGTGACCTACACCTCCGATGCCAGCTGTGTGGATCTCCCCATGGCGGTGCTGGTCAATGCCAACAGCTACAGCGCTGCGGAGTTCTTTGCCGCTCAGCTCCGGGAATCTGTGGGCGCTCCGGTGGTCGGGGAGCAGACCAGCGGCAAGGGGTATTCCCAGATCCTCTTCGATTTGCCCGACGGCAGCGCCATTGGCCTGTCTACGGCCCGGTACTATACCGGCAAGGGGGTGTCTCTCATTGGCACAGGGCTTACGCCGGACACAGAGGTTACCCTCAGTGAGGAGGACCAGCAGAAACTGCTGGTGGGGGAGCTTACCCCGGCAGAGGACGCGCAGTTTCAGGCCGCAGTGGCGGCGCTGGGCCTCTCGTAAGGCGGCCTGGCCCGGCAGCCGGCAGCGGCTGTCCCACCACTTCCCCTTGACAGACCGGGAGAAACTTCCTATAATACTTAGGCGTATAACCGGGATTTTGTATTTTTATATGTGTAGGGCGCCCGGGCCCGTTGGCAATTTCGTCACCAATCACATTTGAAAGGTGTGTCACTGAATATGGCAAAGGAATATCGACTCAGCGCGGAGCGCCTGGAAGAACTCAAGCAGGAGCTCACTTACCTGAAAACCGTCCGGGAAAAGGAAGTGGCGGAACTCATCAAGGAGGCCCGCTCCTTCGGCGACCTGTCGGAAAACAGCGAGTATGACGAGGCAAAGAACGAGCAGGGTAAGCTCTACTCCCGCATCGCAGAGCTGGACGAGATTTTGTCCAACTACACTATCATCGAGGAGCAGGAGACCGCACGGGACATCGTCCACGTGGGCAACAACGTGGTGGTGAAGGACCTGGAGTTTGACGAGACCCTGACCTATCAAATCGTGGGCTCCCAGGAGGCCGACCCCATGAACGGGCGGATCTCTGAGGACTCCCCCTTCGGCAAGGCCCTGCTGGGCAAGAAGGCCGGAGAGGAAGTGGTGGTGGAAGCCCCCGCCGGCAACATCCACTATCAGATCCTGGAGATCCAGAGATAATAGAGAAAAGGAGCGGCAGAACATGGCAGAGAAGAACAAGAAGGACCAGACCGGGGAGCAGGAGCAGGACCTGTCCCAAATCCTCCAGGTGCGCCGGGACAAGCTGGCCGCCCTCCAGGCGGCGGGGAAGGACCCCTTCCAGCAGACCAAGTTTACAGTTTCCGCCCACGCCCAGGAGATCAAAGACCATTTCGAGGAGATGGAGGGCCAGCCCGTCACCATCGCCGGCCGGCTGATGTCCAAGCGGGGCATGGGCAAAGTGAGTTTTTGCGACCTGCAGGACAAGTCCGGCCGTATCCAGCTCTACGCCCGAAAGGACGAGATGGACGAGGCGGACTACAACGAGTTTAAAAAGTATGACATCGGCGACCTGGTGGGGGTGGAAGGCGAGGTTTTCCGCACCCAGCGGGGAGAGATGAGCGTCCGGTGCAAGCAGGTCACCCTTCTCTCCAAGTCTCTGCGCCCCTTGCCGGAGAAGTTCCACGGCCTGCAGGACAAGGAGCTGCGGTACCGCCAGCGGTACGTGGACCTCATCGTGAACCCCGAGTCCCGCCGCAACTTTGAAATCCGCAGCCAGCTGGTCAGCTATCTGCGGTCTTTCCTGGACGGCCGGGGCTATATGGAGGTGGAAACCCCCGTCCTCAACACCATCTCCGGCGGGGCCACCGCCCGGCCCTTCATCACCCACCACAACACCCTGGACATTGACATGTACATGCGCATTGCCACGGAGCTCCACTTAAAGCGCCTCATCGTAGGCGGCCTGGAGCGGGTGTATGAGATCGGCCGGATCTTCCGCAACGAGGGCATGGACACCAAGCACAACCCTGAGTTCACCACCGTAGAGCTCTACCAGGCCTATGCCGACTTCAACGACATGATGGACCTCTTTGAGGACTTCCTCTCCTCCGCCGCCCAGAAGATCCTGGGAACCTACGAGGTCACCTGGCAGGGGGAGGCCATCAACCTGGCCCCCGGCTGGCGGCGGATGACCATGGCCGAGGCCGTCAAGGAGTACCTGGGGGTGGACTTTATGGCCATCGACGGGGACGCCGAGGCCGTGGCTGCCGCCAAGGCCATCGGCGTGGACATGGACGGGGTGGAGGCCACCTGGGGCCACGCCCTTTACGAGTGCTTTGACCAGAAGGTGGAGGGGCTGCTGATCCAGCCCACCTTCATCACCATGCACCCGGTGGATGTGTCCCCCCTGGCCAAGCGATCCCCCAAGGACCCCCGGCTCACCGAGCGGTTTGAGCTCTTCATCTGCCGCAGTGAGATGGGCAACGCCTTCTCCGAGCTCAACGACCCCATCGACCAGAAGCAGCGCTTCCAGAAGCAGGTGGAAATGCGGGCCAAGGGCGACGAGGAGGCCGGCATGATGGACGAGGACTACATCAACGCCCTGGAGTATGGCCTGCCCCCCACGGGCGGCCTGGGCATCGGCATTGACCGGTGCGTCATGCTCCTTACCGGGGCGGACTCCATCCGGGATGTGATCCTCTTCCCCACCATGAAGCCCCTGGACAACGAGGCTCCCAAGGCCGCTGCCCCGGCACCTGCTGCCGCGCCTGCAGCGCCGGTGGAGATCGACCTGTCCAAGGTGGAGATCGAACCCCTCTTCCAGGACATGGTGGACTTTGAGACCTTCTCCAAGTCCGACTTCCGGGTGGTGAAGATTAAGGCCTGTGAAGCGGTGAAAAAGAGCAAGAAGCTGCTGAAGTTCACCCTGGACGACGGCAGCGGCACCGACCGGATCATCCTCAGCGGCATCCACGACTACTATGAGCCCGAGGAGTTGGTGGGGAAGACGGCGGTGGCCATCACCAACCTGCCCCCCCGGAAGATGATGGGCATCGACTCCTGCGGCATGCTCATCTCCGCCATCCACCACGAGGAGGGCCAGGAACGGCTGAACTTCCTCCTGCTGGATGACCGTATCCCCGCAGGGGCCAAGCTGTATTGATCGACCCACGCCCCCAAAGAGGGGGAAGGGTACCACGGTAACATTTAGGGGCCAGCCTCCGCGAGAGTCTGGGCCCTTTTGCATGGCATGGAAGAAAGAGAAAAGGAGAGGACCGGTTTGGAACGAAAGACAGGCGTGGATTTTTTGCGGATGTTCCTCATGTTTTTGGTGCCCATCCTCCATATTTTGGGCAACGGCGGGGTGCTGGCCAACACCCCGTGGATGTCCGGCCAGTACCTGGCGGGGTGGCTGCTGGAGACGGTGGCCCTGTGCGCGGTGGACTGCTTTGCCCTCATCAGTGGCTATGTGGGAAGCACCGCCAAGTTCCGCTGGTCCCGGGTGGGGAACCTGTGGCTGGGGATCGTCTTTTACACCCTGCTGCTCACTGCCCTGTTTGCGGTCTGGATGCCGGAGGTGGTGTCAAGACGGACTTGGTTTGGGGCCATCTTCCCCATCACCAGCAATCAGTACTGGTTCATGACGGCGTATGTGGGGATGTTTTTCTTCATCCCCCTGATGAATTTGGTGCTAGAGAAGGCGAGCAAACGGATGCTGACGGAGTTTTTGGTGGCGGTCCTGGTGGTGTTCTCCTTCCTGCCCTGTCTGTTTACCATCCTGCTGCAAGACTCCCCCTACGGCCTGCACCGGGGCTACAGCATGGTGTGGCTGATCATGCTGTACCTGGTGGGGGGATATTTGAGAAAGTATGAGATTCCTCAGAAGTTCTCCCGAAAAAAGGCAGTGGTGGTGTTCTGCATCTCCACCCTCTTGGCCTGGCTGAGCAAGGTGGTGATCGAATGGGGTACCAACCGTATGTTGGGGTACCCGGCGGGGGGCACCAGTTTTGTGTCCTACGTCTCTCCCTTCATTGTGATCAACGCCGTGGCCCTGCTGTGCTTTTTTGCGCGGACGGAGTTTCGAAGCAAGGCACTGCGAAAGGGGATCGCCGTGCTCTCTCCGGCGGCCCTGGGGGTGTATATCATCCATGTGCATCCCCTGGTGTGGAACTATGTGCTGCGGGACTGCCTGACCTTTGCTGCGGCCTATCCTGTGTGGCGGATGCTCCTGTGGGTGGTGGCGCTGGCCTTTGGCATCTATCTGGTCTGCTCGCTGATTGATGTGGTGAGAATCCGGCTGTTCCAGGCCGTTGGCGTGCCGGTGCTGTGCCGGAAGCTGGACGGGTGGATCGCGGGAATCCACAGGGAAAGCCCCCTCCCGCCGGAGGAAAAGTAACGCGGCAGTCCGCCAAGGTTGTGCCTCCAGAAGAGGGTGGAAGCGTCTTTCCCCTCCGGGGGGGGGGACCCCCGGGGAAGAAGGGCGCTGTGACCCTGTTGAATTTGTAACGCTTCCTCCAGCAAGGCCTTTCCCTTTTTAGAGAGAAGGCATGAAAATCGGGAGGGCGCGTGAAAAATCGTTGACTTGAATATCCTGGAAGGGTATGCTATAGTTATCTTTGTATGAATCCACAGGAGAAGGTGGGGTGTCCTGGGGGACGGGCTGCCGTGCAGGTCACCAGGTTCCCGGCTGACATTGCCCCACTTCCCCTCCAAGACAGCATACTGGCAGGGCTGCCTGCTGGTATGCACTGACAGAACCGGCCCAATCCCACCGGCCATTCGGGGGGGGGCTATGGAGTGACCATGGAGACCATTACAAGTAGAACCAACCCCCTGATTACCCACATCCGTAAGCTCACCGTCAGCCGAAAAACCCGGCGGAGCCAGGGCCTTATGGTGTGTGAGGGGCCCAAAATGCTGGGCGAGGCCCTCCGGTGGGGGGCAACGTTGGATACCATCCTATGGGAAGCTGGGGCCGCACCGGTGGAGGGGATTCCCCCTACGGTGCGGCAGGTGACCGTGCCGGGGGATCTGCTCCGGTCGGTGGCCCCCACCCAGACCCCGCAGCAGGTCCTTTTCCTCTGCGCCCTGCCCGACTATGCCCTGCCGGCGAAGCTGTCCGGCAGCCGGTACCTGGTGCTGGACAACCTCCAGGACCCAGGGAATTTGGGAACCCTCTGGCGCACAGCCGACGCCTTTGGGGCGGATGGGCTGATCCTTCTCCCCGGCTGCGCCGACCCCTGGGGGCCCAAGACCCTCCGGGCTACCATGGGCGCCTGCTTCCGCCTGCCGGTGTGGGAGGGGACTTTAGAGGAGCTGCTGCCCCGTCTGCAGGCGGCGGAGCTTCCGCTGTACGCCACCGCCCTGCGGGAGGATACGGAGGACATTCGCACCGTCTCCCTGCGCCGGGCGGCGGTGGTCATTGGCAGCGAGGGGCGGGGGGTCTCCCCCCCGGTGCTGGCGGCCAGCGAAAAGACCCTTCAGATCCCCATGGAGGACCGGTGCGAGTCCCTCAACGCCGCGGCCGCCGGTACGGTGGTGCTGTGGCAGATGGGATACGGCGCCTGACAAACAGAAAGGAGAGGCGGCCATGAGCAACCTGCGCCATTGGCTGTGGCTGAGCACCCGGGGCCCTGCCCCGGGCATGTATGCAGCCCGTGTTCTGGAGCATTTCGGCACCCCGGAAGGGGCCTACTACGCTGACAGTGCCGCCTATGGGCAGATCCCCGGGATTCCGGGGACCGTGCGCCAGGCCTTAGAGGACAAAGACCTGACCCCAGCCGAGACCATCCTGGCCAAGTGCAAGGAACAGGGGATCTGGATCCTCACGATGCAGGATGCGGCCTATCCCCAGCGGCTGCGGCAGTTGGAGAGCGCCCCCTGCGTCCTCTACGGCAAAGGCACCCTGCCCCAGCTGGACCATCTGCCGGTGGTGGCCATTGTGGGGGCCCGGAAGGCCAGTCCCTACGGGGTGATGGCTGCCCGGCAGTTCGGTTTGGCCTTGGCCCGCCAAGGCATCCTGGTGGTCAGCGGCAGCGCCTACGGGGTGGACGCTGCTGCCCTGAACGGCGCCCTCCGGGGCGGAGGAGAGGTGGTGTCGGTGCTGGGCAACGGCATCGACGTGACCTATCCCGCCGGCCACGAGGACCTGTATGCCGATGTGGCAGCGGCGGGGGCCCTCCTCAGTGAGTATCCCCCGGGGACGCCACCGGCAGGCGCCCATTTTCCGGTGCGCAACCGCCTCATCGCCGGGCTGAGCCTGGGGGTGCTGGTGGTGGAGGGCACGGAGACCAGCGGCGCCCTCATCACCGCCCGGTGGGCCCTGGAGGCGGGGCGAGACGTGTTCGCCGTGCCCGGGGGCATTGATGCCCCCCTGAGCCGGGGCCCCAACGGCCTGATCCGCCGGGGAGAGGCCAAGCTGGTCCAGGACGCCTGGGACATCGTGGAGGAATACCGGGCCCTGTTCCCGGATACACTCCAGGGAAAGACCCCCCTGGCGCCCCCCACAGCCCAGACCCGGCTGACCCAGGGGATGCCGGTGCCCCAACCCCTTCCGCCGGAGGCGGTTCCCGCCCCGGCGGAGAAACGCCGCAGGAAGCCGGAGACCCCTTCGCCGGCCCCCGAGCCCCTGCAGGAGGACGTTTCCCGGCCAAAGCTGGTCATCGCCCCCCGCCAGGAGGGGGCGCTGACAGAGGACCAGCTGGTGGTGCTCCGAGCGCTGCAGGGGGAGAAACGGCTGTCTGCGGAGGAGTTGGTGGAGGCCGCGGGCATCCCTGCCCGGCGGGTGCTGTCTGCCTTGACCCTTCTCCAGATCCGCCAGTTGGTGGAAGAGGAGGGTCGCCGGTTTTCCACCCCGGTGGAACTGCAAGAAGAATCGTGACATCCGGCTCCGGCCGGATGAGACCATAGAGGGCCTTCGGCCCATC
>ERZ827471.1303-NODE-1303-length-15512-cov-3.108559_pt1 | contig 15512 bp, 13 predicted proteins | sample MGYA00519772_ERZ827471 | MGnify/ENA primary metagenome ERZ827471 (study PRJEB31778, sample SAMEA3449315) | human gut metagenome | biome: human gut; feature: human-associated habitat; material: faeces | place: United Kingdom | collected 2010/2012 ... | reverse complement strand
TGTATAAAATTTTCAATTTTCATAAATTTAGCCTTGACTTTTTATTTGCAGGCTTGATTTGATACTTTGCATTTTATCTTCCTTATGTTTTCAAATGTTTTATTTTTTGTTAGAGAATTATTAAAATTTGCTTTGTTTATACGTTTCTTGCAAAAAAATACCCCTCAGCTAGTTCAAAAACCGAGGGGCTCATATTTTTTTAATTGAGGAGCTTTAAGCTCAACTGCCAGACTTTGATTTCTCGTGATTTTATGTACTAAAAGTGCGTTTTCTATCCATATATTTCACGCTATTCGTGACGTTTTTATGAATTCTGTAACCATTTTATATCCACATACGATACCACAAACCTCTGCTGACTGATTCACCTCAAAGCCACTTGGAACCATTTCAAACAAATAATACACTGAGGTTAGCATTATGGAGGAATATATCTACAATAACAGCAACAGGCTTTGGTATGAAAACTGCGCGGAAATCATTACACTCCCTGTCTGGTTCTCTCAGATGCAGAAGAACGCCCGATTGGTATCTGGTGTAGGAAACACTTGGATTACATCAAGAGATACCACCCGATACTGTACACCAATCTGGTTCTCAACTGTAAGCTGCACAGTTATCTGACCGACATTGATATTCAGACACAGGATAGGCTTGCTTTGCTGATAAAATAGGTGACATAGGTCAGAGCTACGGGAAGCATCTGCAATAGAACGAAAAAAATTGTCGATGTGGAGATTATCTTTACATAATTATATCATCAGCCCGGCAGTAATTAACTACTCGACTGATTTTCTATATCCTTAACTTTATTTCCCTCAGACAATATATTATAAAACGCCTCTAACTCGTCAATTACTAACTTTGTAATAACACAATTTAAGAAGTTCTTTGCATTAACACCCTGGTCAGCTAACGCATGAAACAACTTTGAATTAAAATCGTATTCTTGATTTTTCTTCAAAAATTCTTCTAAACAAACACTCACAAGCCTCCTCTTATCACAAAGTTGATAAACAATAAATGCAACACTCATCTTAAAACGAAGTGTAGTTATATGCTCTATACCCAACATACATTCCGACAACATAGAGATATAATGCAATGAAACACGATATCTAATATACGGAACGCAACCATATTCTACGCACGATACGAGAACATCAATAGCTTGTTGAATACATCCGAATACAAGAATAAAGAAATTATGCGCATCTGGCTTATTTGCATCTACCATGTATTGAGTGCCAACTAATGCAATCCTGAATCTTTCTTTAAATGGTAGTGTTACATCGTCATCTTCTGAAAACATTACCAATTTCCCAATATCTTCACGAGCGAAACGCATGATATCATCGATGCTGTCACATTTTGAAAAATAATCATCCAGACTATTTATACCATTAAAAAGGCTAACAAATGCCTGTTCTCCAACTTTATAGAGTGAATTATGGGCAATTGTTTGATTCAGAAGTCTCAATGGTAATATGAGAATTTCTTCATGGACATTTTCTAATAATTTTAAATTATCTTCCGCAGTTATACCAATTTGCTTGTACAGAAATTCAGCGTCTTTGCCCTCTACTATCTTGCTTTGTATTATTGAATACTTGCTTAAAGGATCATCAAGAATATGCTTGTCTCCCATCAGCAAAAATGGTAAGTGTTCTTTGTCTTCAAAATCCATGAATGTGGCAGCTGTAAAGACATAACTGTTTTCTCCCGGAAACCAAGTACTTAGATACAGCTGTACTTCCTCAATATGACGTAGCCAAAACAAATTGATTTCATCCAATGCTTCTGGAGCATGACTATTTTTTAATTTTGGCAATAAAGCTGCAAGCAATTCCTTATATTCAGTTTGGATTATATAGATTTTATTCAGCAATAGGTTTGATTTCAAAATATATTACCTCATTCAGCAACTGTTCTGGAATACCATAGAGTTCATTTAAAAAAGATACCGTTTTATTCATGACCATAACACAATCCGGCATGACTGTCTTTAATCTTGTTTCATCCTCAACGTCCGGAACACAATGATATTTATGAGCCGGGTTATTGCATTTTAACAGAGAAGATTCACGAATTGCCCCCCACAATCCATGTTCGAAAGAAGAATCATAATCATAGTATAAGCCGTAAAGCTCCTTCTCACCAACGCTTTCTGCCTTAAGTCTTATGTTTTGTTTATCAAAATATTTAGTGTCCATGTCGATGAATTCTTCACCTTTAAATTCATTAACCAACGCTTCGATGTATCGTTCATCAAAGTGAGATTGATCCGAAACAGCACTTTCTCTATGTCTGGCTAAAACCAGCTTATATAATCCCATACCATACAACTGATAGTCACGCCAAATATTATCGTGAGAAGGTTCGTTTTTTACAAGATACCTCATCATAATGTAGTTTTCTATCAAGACACGTACGCAGCTTCTACCAGATATAGAATTGAATAACTGATGCTCGTAAATTTCTTTCAAACGCTTATAGGAATATGTTGCAATCCCAAGCAAAACATTCATTTTCTCATCAAGAGGATTGGCTGATACAAATAATTCTGAGAGATATGCAATCACCTCATGCAGCTTTTCCATATATGCTGTGATGTCTCGCTTTTCTTCTGGGAATTCAATAACGAATATACTACAATCTGTCATTTCGCTTACACACCTCCAAAATTCCTTTAAATATACCGACTCTGCTTTCTCAAAAGTTAAGACCATCATTTCAAGCGAACGTACTGTTGGGCGAGCCATGCGCATTATTTCATCAGTCTGTTTGGATACTGGATAAGTCATCAGCAGATTCACCTGCTCTTTTTGAAGATGTAATTTCCCCGAAAGCAGATTGAAATAGAGCGCCACGAATCGAATATCAGTTGCTTCATTAGACTGATGATCCATTATATCATGCATCGCCTGAATTATTGATTCACATCTATCCTCAGCACTCTGCTCAGAACAATAAAAATACTCAGAAAAAACTGGAGCCTTGCTTGCTGTAAGAAAAATGGTTAATGGTGCAAGTGCTTCTTTAGCCCCATTGCTAACAATGTAGTCATAGAATCTTTTTTGAATATCTGTATCCAGCTTTAACACCTGTGACAGTCTCGCTGTATAAAGATCTGGAGCTAATTTGTGTAATGTAGAAATAATACCGTAGGACTTTCTTAATCCTTCATCTCTCCCATAGTGCTTCAAGAGTAGACCAATCCAAAGGTATTCAGGCATACGACCATAAGGCCATGACTTCTCATCTTCAAATTCTTGCATTAGAGACAAAGAATTAATTGGAGTTATAAACTTCCCTTTTTTGAAAATATGATCAGATAATTTAGTATGTTTTTTCATTTTGGACCACCTCTATTGCAAAACTAACATTACATTTATTATACAACATCCTTGTTATCTTTCATAGGACATATCTATATTTTAAGTTAATTTTTTTTTACTTTTAGTTAGATTTTATTGACTTTATGGGCATGTTATGCTATATTTATCAAGCAAGGAGGAATTGTATATGAATACACTACCGATTAACACTATCATCAATGGTGAGTGCGTATCTGAAATGAAGAAATTACCAGACTCATGCATTGATTTAATTATTGCAGATCCGCCATATAATCTTTCTAAGGGGGGAGAATGGAAATGGGACAACAGTGTTGAGCTTCAGGATATGGGCGGTAACTGGAATAAAGTCATGCAAGAGTGGGATGATTTCACATTTGAGTCCTATATGACATTTACAAAGGTATGGCTTACTGAAGCTAAAAGAATACTGAAGTCCACTGGTTCCATATGGATTTTTGGTACATATCATAATATTGGTGCCATCAATGTCATTTGCCAAATACTCGGAATTGAAATAATTAATGAAGTTGTATGGTATAAGAGAAACGCTTTCCCTAATTTGGCAGGAAGAAGATTGACTGCCAGCCACGAAACTATTTTGTGGTGCAATAAAGGGTTAAAAAAAAGAGAATACTATTTTGATTATCAATATTCAAAAAGTGGTGATTTTTCTTATGATGGTTTGAAAACTCCTGGAAAGCAAATGCGAACCGTGTGGGATATATCAAATAACAAAGAAAAATTTGAGCTTGCATATGGCAAACATCCTACACAAAAGCCAATTAGAATTCTTAAAAGAATGATTAAATTGGCCTCCAGAGAAGGCGATGTTATGCTTACTCCTTTCTCAGGTTCAGGAAGTGAATGTGTTGCTGCAAAAATGACTGGAAGAAAATATATTGGTATTGAACTTGATAAATCTTACTGTGAAATTGCAACGGATCGTTTGAATCATGTTGAAGAAAATGAAGATCAGTTGGGCCAGCTCAGTTTGACCCTGTTGGAAAGTGGGTCAGCCAAATGAAGAATTTGATACTCAACGAAAAAAAACTTCGAAAAAAGATGATTGATCTGGATATTAAAACTATCAATGAATTGGCAACAAAGGCCGGAGTATCCAAACCCACAATATATGAATACATAAACGGTAAACCTCCGCTTTCAGCAGCATTTATACGTTTATGTTACTATCTAAATATGGATCCTCATGAAATCTTAATCGAAACCGAAATAACATCCACGGAGGAGTAAAATGTTTAAACCAGTTATTAAGTGGAGTGGCAGTAAACGAAGCCAATCCACAAAAATAAAAGAATACTTACCCGATAAATTCAATAGATACTATGAGCCATTCATAGGTGGCGGTTCAATGCTGTATGCTATAAATCCAACTGATGCTGTTTGTGGAGATATTTGTGTGCCGTTAATTGATTTGTGGAACGAAATCAAAACCAATCCAGTTGAACTATCTGAAGCATATAGGCTTCGTTGGACAAGGCTGCAAACAGAAGGATATCAGGCATATTATTCTATCAGAGATGACTTTAATAAAAACCATTCCCCTCAAGACTTACTGTTTTTATCCAGAACTTGCGTTAATGGATTAATACGCTTTAATGCAAACGGAGATTTCAATAACTCCTTACATTATACTCGTCTCGGCATAGTTCCTGACAATTTAGAAAAGATTATTCTGGATTGGTCTAAACATATTCAAGGTACAGAGTTTATTGCTGCAGACTACACTATTACAACTGAAACTGCTAAAGAGGGCGATCTAATATATTTAGACCCCCCGTACTTTCATACAAAGGGGCGTTATTATGGAACTATTGATTTTGATGCTTTCCTCGCTTATCTTGAAAAGTTGAATAGCAAAGGGATTAAATACATGCTCTCGTTTGACGGCATCAGAGGAGAGAATGACTTTACTGTTGAGTTGCCAAAGGAGTTGTATAAGCACCATGAATTTATCCCTTCAGGCAACTCCAGTTTCAAAAAGGTTATGGATAAAAAGAGTATCCAAGTTTTAGAATCCCTATATCTTAACTGGTAGTTTAGAAAAGGGTTATACTATCAAATCCGATTTCATTTATCTTGTCACAAATAAATTGCTTCAGACTTTCGGCGGCACGGGTAGCTGTAACAATTTCAATCTCCCAGCCATGCTCAACCGGCTTCATAATAAATAGCATATCGCAGTTGCTCCGTTCAAATACAATGCGATTCGCCGGCGCAGATCCTCGCAGATAGGCCGCAGCAGAAATCGTTTCAAACGCATCAAAATCAACAAGATGCTCTGATCGTCCCCATGCTCCGATACAAGGATAAGCCAATCTCTCTACGTTAGGAATATAATTCATAAGATTGCGAATATAATTTACAAGTCCTTCTCCGACATTTTCTTCTAAATCAAACGCGCGCTCTTTTGATTCAATGGAAAGCAAGACGGGACAGTTAAATACCCCAAATAGTTCTAAAACATGGTCAGGTCGCTTACCCTCAACTTCTTCACTTACACGTGGCAAAGACAGCCAACGTACTTCATGGTTTCCACAAAGGACAGAGAGCCCACTCCAATCGCCACCCGGAGGATTGCACATACCCTCGAAACAAACTTTGTGGAGTAAGTGCGAAAAGAGAAAATGAATTCCTGTATCAACATCATCCTCGTGAAAGGATTGAGGAATACTGGAAAAGGCATTTTGAGTAAGGCTATCTTCATCCGGACGTTGTTCAATATAATGTTCTTTCAATGCAGAAGTGTCTAAAAGGACTTCTGCATCATAAGAATGACTGGACAGCACAGGTGCATCAAGCGCAACAAAATTGCTTAAGGCGAGAATAGCTCGCCAAAAGCCATTAGAAGCCGCAAGGCACTCCGGATTAGCGATAAGCGTATTGAAATTCCGTTCAAGGATCGGGCCATAAATATACGTCATCACCTCGATATCTGTAGAAGAAAGCATTACAGCTAACGGTAAAATTCCTCTATCAGGTCGGTTATCATCACCTCTCGGCTTAAAACCCTTAATCATGCAAAGAATCAAATCCGAATGATCAGAAGCGATCTTATCAAGGATATCGGCATCATAAGTTGTATATAAGCGACGTATTTCATTTGCCAGCCTTCTTCTGTTTATAGCAGGAATAATGCCAAAAGGAAGGTCTCTTGACGCTAATCCAACACTAAGGCTTTCTATCAAATTAAGAAACTTGGCAGAACTGCCGTGATGCCCTTTTGTGGTAATTGTTTTTCGAAAATTGAAATCTGAATTGTCTAACGAAAATCGAACTATTCCCTGCTGGTATGCATATAAACGTCTCCACTGTGCAGGCGTGAAATTCGTAGCTGGGCGAGAACTGCTCGCCAAGAACAGCACCACATTAAGATTTTTTTGGAGAATAGCTTCTTCCTCTTTAGTGGTATCGAAGCCACACATTCGTTTAACGATGTAACGGGAAAGCTCTGCTTCCGCAAAGTTATTCTCATCAAAGTTTCTTAAAGAACGATCAAGCTGTTTGTCAAATTCTTCTGAACGAACATAAACTTGAGCAACAAAATTATCGCTTTCTTTCGAGAAACTAATATAGCTATATGGGACAGCCGGATTAGGAAAACGAAGTGTTTTCCTCTCACGAGTGCGGCTATACAATTCATATTTCACAAAGTCTACAATATACAAATATGGACAGCCTGTGCGACCTGTAGAGAAGGCACGGCCGCTTCGCTGCCATGCCTGATTGCCTGCCTGCAGTGCGCTACAAAACTCAATTGCATAAAGAATGGTTTCCAGTCCGTTTTCTACACAGGTAACAATCGCATCTGGTGTTTCATCAAGAAAACTACCACTATTTTTAAGCCCAGCAAAAATATTAGCTTCCCATCTTCTGCGCCCCGCCTTGTTAAAACCTGGTAATAACTCTAATTGCCATTCAAAACGTAGCCCTGAGTAATTGAATTGCAAATTATAAACAATAGTTGATGGAGACATCAACGAAATTGCAACGGATGTCGGGTTCGTTTCATCTAAAATGAGTTTGGCGATTCGCTCACATTCCACAATGTTATCGCCATGTATTCTGAATATTCTTGGCATAAGCAACCTCCTGCCGAAATATTATTTAAAACCGATATATAAAAATAATTATAGCATATTTCGACAAGGTTTGCGAGGAAATATCAGCCTCCTATCACAACCGCCAGTTGAACTGGCTGTCCTGATTATATTAATCATATTAAATTATTTCAGATGGCTTTCGAAAAAGATATTAAACTTTTTTATTTTAGTATATATTGACAGCTACTAATCATATATGCTACAAGAATTATATCAATATATAAGGAGTGTAAATATGGCGATCGGAGAACGAATCCACTTTTTCCGTACCCTACGGTGTATGACACAAAAGTATCTCAGTATCCAGGTGGGTTTCCTGAAAAGACAGCCGATATTCGTATGGCACAGTATGAATCAGGATCAAGAACAGTAAAAGCGGATTTAACTAATACCCTCGCAAAGGTGTTTGATGTTGCACCGCAGACTTTAACTGTTACCGATATTGGCAGCTACATAGGACTGATGCACACTTTATTTACCCTTGAGGATATTTACGGTCTGACTGTCAGCGAAACAGGCGACGAAGTCTGTCTTAAAGTCAACAAGGATAAAGGCAAGGACGCTGCCGAGTTACTGAAAATGCTCTATGCTTGGAAAAAGCAGTCGGACAAACTATGTACTGACGAAATCGACAGAGAACAGTACGACCAATGGCGTCACCACTATCCGAAGTACGACACCACACAGCGATGGACGAAAGTGCCGTCACAGGAACTCAGCGCTGCTTTGGTAAAACAATTCAAAGAACAACTCAAAACAGACGATTGAAAGCAGGTGTAGTATGGCTTCAAGTAAAGATTATTTAACCTTTGTATTAGAGCAGTTATCAAGTTTAGGGGGAGTTACCTATCGTGCAATGATGGGCGAATATATCCTCTATTTCCGTGACAAGATTGCAGGCGGTATTTATGATAACCGCTTGCTTGTAAAACCTGTTCCATCCGCAATCGCCCTCATGCCCACAGTTACTTATGAATTGCCCTATGAGGGAGCAAAAGAAATGCTCTTAGTCGATGATGTTGACAACAGAGAATTTCTCTGCAATCTGTTTCTTTCTATGTATGATGAACTTCCTGCACCGAAGAAAAAGAAAAACGACTCCAAAAAGTAACGACAAAACGCCCTTAGCCGTGTTACCCACAGCTAAGGGCGTTCTAATATGGATTTCTTCTGCCACGTAAGCCGCTTTTTATCATTCTGCAACCCATAAACCACTGGGCTGTAAGAATAATAGCTCTTGTATGGCTGTTATCAAATTGTTATCAAAAAACTTGTCTGAACACCGCAACCCCGCACAGCCACTGGCTTTTTACGGTCTCCCAGTTTACTCCCACTCTATCGTTCCTACCGGCTTTGGCGTCAGGTCGAATACTACCCTGTTGACGCCTTCTACCTCATGAGTTATGCGGTGAGTTATGTGCTGCAGCAGAGCAAACGGCACATCTTCTACAGTAGCCGTCATAGCGTCCACGGTGTTGACAGCGCGTATTATCACCGGATACGCAAAAGTTCTTTTTCCATCTTTCACGCCTACAGACTTGAAATCAGGCACTGCCGTAAAATACTGCCAGACTTTGCCTTCAAGGCCGTTATTTGCAAATTCTTCACGAAGGATAGCGTCGGATTCGCGGACTGCTTCAAGACGATCGCGGGTTATGGCCCCCAGACAGCGGACTCCAAGTCCCGGTCCCGGGAACGGCTGACGATACACCATGCTGTCAGGCAATCCCAATGCTTTTCCTACCACTCTCACCTCGTCTTTGAACAGGAGTCTTACCGGCTCTACCAGTTCAAACTGCAAGTCTTCCGGAAGTCCTCCTACATTATGATGAGCCTTTATGCCGTCGCTCTCGAGAATATCCGGATATATAGTCCCCTGAGCCAGGAACTCTATTCCGTCCTGTTTTCTGGCCTCTTCCTCGAAGACTCTTATGAACTCAGCTCCTATGATCTTCCGCTTTTTCTCCGGCTCTGCCACTCCGGCAAGCTTATCGAGAAACCTGTCCACAGCGTCCACATATACCAGATTAGCGTTCATCTGACCGCGGAAGACCTCCACTACCTGTTCCGGCTCTCCCTTGCGCAAAAGCCCGTGGTTTACGTGGACACACACCAGCTGTTTTCCTATCGCTTTTATCAAAAGGGCGGCAACCACTGACGAATCCACTCCCCCCGACAGGGCCAGCAGCACTTTCTTATCTCCCACTTGCTCCCTTATCTCTTCGACCTGCTGGTCTATGAACCGGCTTGCAAGTTCTTCATTATTTATCCGGGCCATATTCTCCGGCCTCTTGTTGTTATCCATATGATTTTCTCCTTATAACTTTGTATCCAGGACTGGACGCCGCTTCTAAAAGAGCAGTCCTGTCATCCTATTTTATCACGTTGTTTGAAGTGTCCTTAAGTATTACGTCGTGGGCTCCGCCTTCTACTATCGACGTCGCAGATACCAGCGTCAGCTTGGCTCTATCCTGAAGTTCCTTGATGCTGAGAGCGCCGCAGTTGCACATGGTAGATTTAACCTTGGTCAGAGAGAGATTCACGTTATCGTGAAGCGGGCCGGCATAAGGGACATATGAGTCCACGCCCTCTTCAAACTTCATGCGAGGATCTCCCCCGAGGTCGTAGCGCTGCCAGTTGCGCGCGCGGCTTGAACCTTCTCCCCAGTATTCTTTGACGTAGTTACCGTTGACGTTGAGCTTGTTGGTCGGAGACTCATCGAAGCGGGCAAAATATCTTCCCAGCATTATAAAGTCGGCTCCCATGGCCAGCGCCAATGTAAGATGGTGATCGTATACTATGCCTCCGTCAGAACAGATAGGCACATATACGCCTGTCTCTTTAAAATATTCATCTCTTGCGGCGGCGACTTCTATGACAGCCGTAGCCTGTCCTCGTCCTATGCCCTTCTGCTCTCTTGTTATGCAGATGGATCCTCCTCCGATTCCTATCTTGACAAAGTCGGCTCCCGCTTCGGCCAGATATCTGAAACCCTCTCCGTCGACTACGTTTCCGGCTCCTATCTTTATATCGTCTCCGTATCTTTCTCTGATCCATGCGATGGTGTCTGCCTGCCACTGGCTGTAGCCCTCAGAGCTGTCGATGCAGAGGATATCTACTCCTGCTTCTATCAGCGCAGGAACTCTCTGTTCGTGGTCTCTTGTATTGATGCCTGCTCCCACCATGTATCTTTTCTGTTCGTCTAAGAGTTCGTTGGGGTTCGACTTATGCGAGTCGTAGTCTTTTCTGAACACGAAATGGGTGAGTCTCTGATTATCGTCTATGATCGGCAGCGCGTTGAGCTTGTGATCCCAAAGGATATCATTGGCCTCGCTCAGTGTTATGCCGGATCTTCCATATATGAGTTTATCAAAAGGAGTCATGAATTCGCTGATCTTAGTGTCAGGAGACATGCGGCTCACCCTGTAGTCCCTGCTGGTCACAAGTCCCAGGATTTTGCCTTCGGCAGTACCGTCGTCAGTGATGGCGATGGTGCTGTGTCCCTTGAGCGCCTTCAGCTCAAGCACGTCTTTGAGAGTCTGATCCGGTCTTAAATTTGAATCGCTGGTCACAAAACCGGCCTTGTGGGTCTTTACCCTGCGGATCATAGCTGCCTGGCTCTCTATAGGCTGAGAACCAAAAATAAAAGAAATTCCACCTTCTTTGGCAAGCGCTACTGCCATCTTATCGTCAGAGACAGCCTGCATTACCGCAGAAACCAATGGAATATTCATCGTGATCTTAGGTTCTTCCCCTTTCTTGAATTTAGTTATCGGCGTCTTTAAGGAAACATTTTCTACGCGGCACTCTTTGCTGGAATAACCCGGTACCAAAAGATATTCATTAAATGTTCTTGACGGTTCTTCAAAATAATGAGCCATTATTCTCCTCCTCTTCGTTACATAGCGATTTATAGCAACGGACGGCCGGAGAATATACTCCGCCGTCCAATTTTATTTTCCGTATATTTTATAATATTTTTGATGTTTTGACAAGAGGATACTCGAATTTTCTTCAAGCCTGAAGGCTTATAATTACAGACCGGCTTTATATGAATATCAACTGTCACATGAATTTTCTCATCAAAAGGTCTGTCCCGCATTATGAAACACCCTTTCTGTATTGCAGAACAAGTCCTGTTGACACATTTTAATATAGGAGTATCATGAAACCATAAAGCAAGACCGTTCAAATATACTTACGATATGTACAAAAAAATCTACATGAGGAGGGAAAAATCATGTTAAAGATCAAGACAGGTACAAGTACAAACAGTCAGGCTTCTATGGCCGGCAAAGAGGCCGCAGCTCAGGTAAAAGAGAACCTGCAGGACATGAAGATGGCCTTTGTTTACAGCGGCGTGCAGTACGATCAGAAGGAGATGCTGGACGCCGTATCCGAAGAACTGCCCGGCGTACCGCTCATCGGAAATACTTCTTTTACAGGAGTAATTACTCAGGAAGGCTTTGTCAGCAGCAGCGACGGGTTCGTAGGCGTCATGGCTCTGTCGGATCCTGAACTCAAAGTAAGCGTTGCGGGGATGCCAAAGGAAGGCACCGCCAGAGAGACAGGTCATAAAGTAGCCGCAGAGGCTCTAAGAAGATCCGGCGTAGATAAAGCTCCTGATTTCTTCTATATGTCGGCTCCGTCCGGAGAAGAAGAGTATTATCTGAAGGGCATCACCGAAGTCATCGGAAGAGTTCCTTTCTTCGGGGGCAGCGCAGCAGATAACGCCATAGCCGGAGAATGGCTCCTCTATACCGATGAAATGGTGACGGCAGAGGGAGTCTCCGTAGCTTTCTTCTATACGGATAAGCTTTTCGCCAACAAGTTTACGGGTGCATATCACGAGACTAAAAATGCGGGCATCATAACCAAGGTGACAGGCGACCGTACTTTAGCGGAAATAAACGGAATCCCGGCCATGGAGCAGTACCGCAGATGGACCGGAGCATCGGAGGATGACATAAGAGGGGGCAATCTCCTTTCTTACGCCATATGCAAGCCTCTGGGCGTAAAAGACAGGCTCGGCGATCTCACCGCCATCAGACACCCTATGAACGGAAACGATGACGGCACTATGAATATCGGAAATAATCTGGCGGTAGGAACTGCCGTAATACAGATGGAAGCTACGGTAGACGAACTCATCGAGGCAGTGGGAACTACTCTGAAAGAACTGAAAGACAAGATAGACGGACCTATCGCAGGACTTCACCTTGTTCACTGCGGAGGAAGACGAGCCGGCATCGACTCGAGAATAGACGAAGTGACGGCGCAAGTCAAAAAAGCCGTCGGCGACATCCCGTTCATCATGGAATTCACCTTCGGCGAATACGGCTATGAAGATGACGGCAACAATACCTGCGGCGGACTGATGTTATCCTTTACAGCTTTCGGCAAATAGAGAGGAGAAATTAAAATGAAAATGATAATAGACGGAAAAAAAGTTGACAGTTTAAGCGGCGCTACATTTGATGTGACTGCTCCTGCAACAGGCAAAGTGATAGAGAGCGTTCCAAAAGCCACTGCTGAGGATATAGATCTTGCGGTTACGGCTGCTGTCAAAGGTCAGAAAGAATGGGCCAAGATACCTGTCAGCCAGCGGGCGCAGGTGATGTACAAGTTCATACATATAGTAGAAGAAAATAAAGAAATGCTGGCTCAGACTCTTTCGGCAGAAAACGGAAAGCCCATCAACGAGGCCAGAGCTGAGATAGGTAATATAAGCGTCGCTTTCGCCGCTTTTGCCGAACAGGCCAAGCACTACTACGGAACCATCATTCCTCCGGGAACAGAAGCCGGACAGCAGTCTACCATGCAGCTGGTGACGAGGGAACCTATAGGCGTAGTAGCCTGCATAATCCCGTTCAACTTCCCTTGCGATCTATATGATCAAAAGGTGGCGCCGGCCCTGATGATGGGAAACGCAGCCATAGTGCTTCCTTCTTCTGATAATCCTCTGACGTTGATGAAGCTGACAGAAATGCTGGTTGAAGCCGGCGTTCCTAATGGAGTCGTCCAGTGTCTGACTGCTCCAGGAGCCGTAAAAGACGCAGCCGTTACCGATCCGAGAGTGCATTTGGTTACTCTCACCGGAAGCACAGAAGTAGGCATTGAAACTGCTAAACTGGCGGCGGCCAATCTCACTCACACCGCTCTGGAACTTGGAGGAAACGACGCTTTCATCGTCCTGGATGACGGAGATGTGGATCTGGCTGTAGAAGAAATGGTATGGGGCCGTATGTATAATACAGGACAGGTCTGCTGCGCAAGCAAGCGATTCCTGATCCATAATTCGCTGAAAGATGAGTTCGCTCAGAAAGCCATGGACAGAATCAAACAGCTCAAGTGCGGCGATCCTTCGAGAGAAGACACCCAGATAGGATGTCTCATCAGTGAGAAAGCGGCTATAAAAGTCGAAAAAGAAGTCGAGCTTACTTTAAAGCAGGGCGGCAAGCTTCTCATGGGAGGCAAGAGAAACGGCGCTTTCTATGAACCTACCGTGATCACCGATATTCCTAAGACTGCCGATGTTGCAAAGGACATGGAGATCTTCGGCCCTGTAGTTTCCATCATAGGCTTTGATACCGATGAAGAGGCCATTGAAATAGCTAACGCCTCAAAATTCGGTCTCTCCAGCTGTGTATTCTCAAAAGATCAGAAACGTGCCTTCAAAGTAGCTTCTGCTATGGAAGCAGGAGGAGCAGTCATCAACGGCGCCAGCTTCTTCAGATCTTTTGAAATGCCTTTCGGCGGCTGGAAGCACAGCGGCATAGGAACAGAAGGGGTCATGTCCACCTTCGACGAGATGACGAGAGTGAAGACTATAGTATTGAAAAATATACTTTAAGTCGGCCCTCCTCAATTCGAGGTTTAAATATATATCACACATTTGAGGCAAACCCCCGGCATTAAGATGCCGGGGGTTTGCCGTCTTTTATATGATGCTCCGATCTGTCACCTGCAGCATACAAGATCCATGAATAACCTCATGGACGGGCTTATCCACTTGTTTTTATGATGAGCGCACACTGCAGAAATCTCATCATTGTCGAGGGCCACAGGTATTTCTTTTAGTTCGCCTCTGTCCAGTTCCCTCTGAACTGTAAACTTCGGCAAAAAGGTTACTCCCATGTCATTCATAACCAGATTTTTGATGGTAGGTATGCTCCAAAGCTCTATGGTATGGCTCATCTTTATCGCCCTTTCATTGAGATACCTTTCGAAGATCTGCCGGAATATGCAGTTCTTTTCATTTATTATAAACGGCACCGGTATGGTTCTGTCGGGTGTTATGAAATCGTGATATCTCTCCTTGGTGTCGGCAGACGCCACAAGCGCCAGCGGATATGTTCCGCAAGGATAAGTCGCTATGACTGAGCCGAATCCTCCCACATCTTCATAAAAAATTCCAAGATCCAGCGTTCCCTCTGTGATCTCATCTCTGATGTCATAGCAGTTCATAGACCTTAAAAAGAGCCTGACATTGGGAGCCTTCTCATGAAATTTCTTTAAAACCGCAGGAATGTTGTAACATAATTGCGTCTCCGCAATGCCCACTTTCAGATCTCCGGAGCATTTTTTCATATCTTCCTCAAAATTATGAAGTTTATCCACAGAGTCAAGCACCTCATCCACATAAGGAATCAGATTTTCTCCTGCTTTGGTCAGTATCATATTTCTCCCTACCTTCTCAAATAGCTGAGCGGATAAGTCTCTCTCCAGCTGATCCATCTGGAACGTAATAGTAGACTGGGTATAATTAAGTTTCTCTGCAGCTTTAGAAAAGCTGCCCTCTCTGACTATAGTTTTAAAAGTATTCAGATATTTCAAATCCATCGCGTCACCATCATTTCATAAATTTTGAAATATAATTTTAATTATTTCAATTTGATTGAACTTATTTTTTATTATATCATATATGGCTCTCTTTATAAATAAAATATTAAGCAGAGAGAGAATCTGTCCGGCAGGCCCGGCATATATAACCTCTCATATTTTCTCTTAAGATCTTCCCGAAAGGAACCCG
>ERZ827471.1297-NODE-1297-length-15529-cov-3.756495_pt1 | contig 15529 bp, 13 predicted proteins | sample MGYA00519772_ERZ827471 | MGnify/ENA primary metagenome ERZ827471 (study PRJEB31778, sample SAMEA3449315) | human gut metagenome | biome: human gut; feature: human-associated habitat; material: faeces | place: United Kingdom | collected 2010/2012 ... | reverse complement strand
CTCCCACAAATTGTGACGCACATCTTGCAGAAAGCCTTTTTCAAACATGCTCTGGAATAGAAACAAGTAAAATACCTGCGGTTAAAATAATCATAAATTCTTCATAGGTTGACATAAGTATCACCTCCTCCATAAAAACTCGGATGGGTGAGAGCACGTCCCCCAACTGCTCGGGAAAATATATTAAATTTGAAATACATATATTTATTATATAGAATAATTCGAATTACGTCAATAAAAAATACCCAAAAAGGAATAGAATATATAAATGCACTCAAAATGAGTAAAGAATAAGGAGCTGAAAAACGATGAATGGTCTCAGCCGAAAAATATATCTCAAACTCCCCCTCCCAACTGAAGACGATCCCCGCTCAGATCAGCAGCGGATCCTGGATAGCCTGGCGGTAGCAGGTGTGGAAGAGCGAGTTCATATAACTGTCCACATTTTGCGGAAGTTATACCCTTTGCTAGACAACGCAAAGTGGAAAATAACGGTTTCCCTTGCTTGGAATGGGGAAAACTGGGAAATGGTGGAGATTGAGGAAGGAGATACCACCGCGCAGCATTATGGGTCGGCGGTGGATCTGGGAAGTACCACTGTGGTGGCGAGACTTCTGGACTGCAACAGTGGAGAGATTTTGAAAGAGGTCAGCTGCTTCAATAAGCAGATCCAGTGGGGGACAGATATTCTGTCCAGGATTTTTTTCTGTAAAGATAATAGGGAAAAGCTGGAAGAAGTGCGGAGGGCTACGGTGGAATCCATATGTGAATGTTTGGATAAGCTGGATGCAAGCCACTCCGCGCTCTCCATGGTAATCGCGGGCAACACTACTATGATTCACTTCCTTCTGGGAATGGACGCTTTCTGCGTCTTTTATACCCCACACGCAGTCCATGCCGATCGCCCCAGCTTCCAGCTGGCGTGCGATCTGGACATTCCGCTGAAAGGCTACGTTTATTGTTACCCTGCCAAGTCGAACTACCTTGGTGGCGATATTATCAGCGGCATGATTGACACTGAATTATACAAGAAAAACGAGATCAGTGTTTTCTTCGATATCGGAACCAACGGCGAGCTGGTGATCGGAAATAAAGAATTCCTTCTCTGCGGCGCAGGCGCAGCAGGACCAGCGCTGGAGGGAGGCGTGGTGCGTACCGGAATGCGGGCGGACATAGGGGCAGTAGATGAAGTGAAGATAAGGGATGGAAACATCTTTGTGCATGTAATTGGAAAACAGGCAGAATGCTTTGAAGTTATGCATGGAGAGAGAAAAAACCAGAAAAATATCACAGATTCAGTACAATCTAACACTGAAAAAATGACAAATTTATTGTCAGAAGATGTATCAGATGAGAAATGCAAAGACAGTAATGGAAAGAGAGAAACTCCGCCTCAGGGAATCTGTGGTTCCGGCATCATAGACCTGATCGCAGAGCTTTTCCTGGAAGGCTGGATTGACATCCGTGGCAAGCTTTCCCCGGAAAAAAGCCCTCTTATCCAGGAGAGAGACAACCAGCTCTGTGTGGAATATGCCTCCGGTCTGTACTTCTACCAGAAGGACATCGACGAATTTATCCGCACCAAATCCGCCGCTCACACTATGGTGGAGATCATGCTCCGTGAATCCGGTCTTGACTTAAACCAGGCAGACCGCTTCTATGTAGCCGGAGCCTTTGGTAAACACGTATCCAAAGAATCCGCCATCACCATCGGCATGTATCCCGATATGGATCGCGACCACATTATCAACGCTGGAAACTCCTCACTGGAAGGAGCTCAGAAGCTTCTTTTAAACCGAAGTCTCCTCACTGACATCGACCAGATCCTGGAAGAAATGGTTTATATTCAGTTCGCCGAAGTGGAGGATTTCCTGGAATTAATGGTAGCGGCACAGGCATTGCCCCATACAGATTATAAGCGGTATCCTACGGTTATGGAGAAACTGAAGGAACGACAAAAAGATATAAAATTATGAGATGATTGTAAAAAATATCTAAATTTATAGTAATTTAGCACAAAATATGCTATACTATCCCCAAACCAACAGGCAGGAAGTGTACGAAATGACAGCACCCAAGAAACCACCAATTACGAAAAGTTTCGGATACGCATTTGAAGGAATTTTCACCTGTATCCGCAAGGAACGGAACATGAAGATCCACTGTATCATGACAGTCCTGGTAGTGATCGCAGGCATCATCCTGAAGCTTTCCCCAGTGGAATGGTGCATCTGTCTTGGCCTTTTCGGACTGGTGATGGCACTGGAGCTGGTGAACACCGCCGTAGAATCCGTGGTGGATCTGGTGACCAGCGAGTACAAGCCCCTGGCGAAGATCGCCAAGGACACCGCAGCAGGCGCCGTCCTGATCGCCGCCATCATGGCCGCCATCGCCGGACTGATCATTTTCGTACCTAAAGGGCTGGTATTTCTTGGACTTTTATGAGAAGTCCGATCTGCTGAAAACGAAAATCCCACAGGGAGTTGGCAGATATAGCTGTAAATAAGAAAGGAGCACACACTATGGAACTTGGAGAAGGCATCAAAAAAATATTACTTGCAGGAATCGGCACTGCAGCAGTGACCGCAGAGAAATCCAAAGAAGTTCTGGATGAACTGGTAAAGAAAGGTGAGCTCACTGTAGAACAGGGCAAGGTCCTCAATCAGGAACTGAAGCACAATATCAAAGAGAGCGTGAAGAAGAACGTAAACGTAACCCTGAAGCCGTCCAACCCGGACGAGCTGAAGGAAGTCCTTGGCAAAATGACTCCGGATCAGCTGGCCGCCCTGAAAGAGCAGATCAGCAAGATGCAGGCGAAAGACGTAGACGCAGAGGAGACTGCCGAAGAAGAGGAAGAGGCAGAAGAAGTGGAGGAAGCCAAAGAAGAATACGAGGACGACCCTCAGGAATAAGCAATAACATTTTCCGAAAAAGAAATAGTATTGCCTTGTTTAAGAAGTGCAGCAGGAAATCCTGAACGGCATTGCAGAACAAAATAAAGAAATTTATGAAGGCAGGATGAGGAGAAAGAGTACCCGAATCCTGCCTTTTCAGTAAGGGGAACAGACATGGGCGTGACAAAGAATGACAGTACGATGAAGTCAGAAGCAGACCAGGCACAAAGAAAGAATCTTGAAGTGGAAAACCAACAGGATAAAAATGAGAAAAACAGCACAGCTGGTAAGAAGTCAAACGGTAAAGACACCGGCACGTATAAAGAAAGGCTAAAAGAAATTACAGCCGTTCTCCACAAGCATGCCATCACCCGAGGCGTCTCCCCGGAGAAGCTCCGCCTCATTCTCACAGATCTCGGCCCCACCTTCATCAAGCTGGGACAGATCATGTCCATGCGCTCCGACATTTTGCCCAAGCGTTACTGCGACGAGCTGATGAAGCTTTGCTCTGATGTAGACCCCATGCCATTTGCAGAAGTTGAAGAAGTCCTCCGGGAAGCATTTGGCTGTCCCTGGCAGGAAGAATTTCAGGAAATCCAGGAGAAGCCCCTTGGCTCAGCCTCTATCGCCCAGGTACACCGCGCCGTCCTGAAAACCGGCGAAGAAGTTGTGATAAAGGTTCAGCGAAAGGGCATCTACGAAATCATGGCCCGGGATATCGGACTGATGAAAAAGGCGGTGAAGCTCCTTCCCCCTGTAAGCATCAAGGAAGCGGTAGATCTGAATCTTGTGCTGGAAGAGCTGTGGCGTGTCACCCAGGAAGAGATGAATTTCCTGACGGAAGCGGCAAACATGGAAGAATTTTCCAGGAAAAATAAAAAGGTGGCATTTGTGAAAACGCCCATTCTTTACAGGGAATATACCACGGCCAGCGTCCTTGTTATGGAATACATTGATGGTATTCCAATCGACCATAAGGAAGAGCTTCTTGCAGGCGGCTACGACCTTGATGAGATCGGCAGCAAATTTGTAGATAATTTTATCAAGCAGGTTATGGACGACGGCTTTTTCCACGCAGACCCCCATCCGGGAAATGTAATGATCCAGGGCGGCAAGATCGTATGGATCGACATGGGAATGATGGGACGGCTGAATGAACGTGACCGCGAGCTGATCGGGCAGGCTATCGAAGGGGTGGCACTGAATGACATTGGAAAAATTCAGGATGCAGTGCTGGCACTTGGAGAATTCAAGGGGAAACCCAATCAGAGTCGTCTTTACACAGACATCCGAGACCTTATGGCGAAATACGGCACCGCAGATTTTGGCGAAATCGATATCGTAGAAATCCTTACAGATCTGATGGACGTAATGAAAGAGAATAAGATCGTCATGCCCCATGGTCTTACCATGCTTGCAAGAGGGCTGACGCATATGGAAGGGGTACTGGCAGATATCAGCCCGGAGATCAATATGGTGCAGATTGCAGCAGCCCGCTTGAAGGGAAACCTTCTGGAGGAGGGAAACTGGAAGAAGCAGATGAAGGGCACCGGGAAAAAGCTGTATCGCTCCATGCTCCGCGCCGTGGATATCCCTGCGTTGGCGGCAGATTTCCTGCAGGGCTGCATGAAGGGCCAGACCAAGATTAATCTGGATCTTCACGCCTCCGATGACCTGGCGTGGCTGATGCGCCGCCTAATCCGGAACATCGTGCTTGGTCTTTGGGTCATGGCACTTCTGATCAGCTCCAGTATTATCTGCACCACAGACATGACTCCGAAGATAATGGGAATTCCGGCTTTTGGAGTGCTGGGGTACTTTGGGGCGCTGGTGATTCTCATGTACCTGTTTATCAAACATTTTATGAAAAAGTAGTGGAAAAAACCAGTAGGAAAATCGGGTTAAGTGGATAAAATTACCAAACTTTGTCGGAAAGGCTAGAAAGAAACCTGGGGGGGGTTGACACTAATAGGGCAGGGTGGTATTTTAGTAAGAAGACTGGAATGGTGAAATTTGTCGAAATTGGAAAAAAAGGAATAAATAATACCGCTGACGCATGAACGGTGGTTACAGATCCAAAGAGAGATGTGACCCAAAGATGCCTGAGAAAAATCATAGCCGGGAAGCGTTGGCGGGAAAATATAGATTTAGATAAGTTATAAATATAAGACATAGATTTTGCCATTGCATTTTAGAGAATGGAGGGCTTCTGTCAGCTGTATTTACCTAAGCTGAACGGAAGAAAAGTACTTGGGAGGGAAAAGGAAAATATGTATCGGAAGGACTCAGAGGGCTGGTTAAAGCATGGGGATTTTATTGTTCTGGATATGCTCTGTCTGCAGTTGGCATTTATTTTGGCATATGCATTCCGTGGGTACGGATTCAATGTGTATGGAGATATTTTGTATCGAAATATGGCAATATTTCTTGGCTTTGCCGACCTGGTGGTAATCTTCACCTCCGGTACCATGAAAAGCGTTCTGAAAAGAGGTCACTATAAGGAATTTGTCACCACCTTGAAAAATGCTGTGGCAGTAGGTGCTCTTGCAATCGCTTATCTGTTCATAATCCAGGAAGGCCAGAGCTTTTCCAGAATGATCCTAATCACCACAATTGTAATCTACCTGATCCTCACCTATGCCATAAGAGAAATCTGGAAAAATTCCTTACATAAAAAAATGGAAAACGGCGGCGATAAAAAGCTGCTGATCATCACTTCCAAAGCGGTAGCAGAGAACGTAGTGCACAGCATGCAGGAAAACAATTATGCCAGATATTCCCTTGCCGGAGTGGTTGTGATCGATGAGGAATGTACCGGTGAGAAAATCTGTGGTGTCCCTGTTGTAGCAGGCGAAAGTGACGTGCCTATGTATGTCTGCCAGGAATGGATTGACGAGGTGCTGATCGTCATCTCCGAAAATCTGCCATACCCGGACGGGCTTATCGACAAGCTCACCGAAACCGGTGTAACCGTTCATCTGAACCTTGCAAAAATCACCAACCAGACTGGCAAAAGACAGTTTGTGGAAAAGGTTGGAAGCTACACAGTTCTGACTACAAGTCTGAACTATGCATCCTTCGGACAGCTTTTCCTGAAGCGCCTGATGGATATCTGCGGCGGACTGGTTGGCTGTATTTTCACAGGAATTATTACCATCTTTGTTGGTCCCGCCATCTACCTGGCATCCCCAGGCCCGATTTTCTTCTCCCAGGAACGTGTGGGAAAGAACGGAAAGAAATTCAAAATGTACAAATTCCGCAGCATGTACATGGATGCGGAAGCGCGGAAAGCCGAGCTTATGAAAGAGAACAAACTGGGCGATGGAAAAATGTTCAAGATGGACTTCGACCCCAGAGTAATCGGAAATAAGGTGCTGCCGGATGGGGCACATAAGACCGGGGTGGGAGACTTCATCAGAAAGACGAGCCTGGATGAGTTCCCGCAGTTTTTTAATGTGTTGAAAGGGGATATGTCCATTGTGGGGACGAGACCGCCTTTGATTTCTGAGACGAATTTGTATGAACCGAGACATAAGGTAAGTCTGCTGTTATCGAAATGTTATCAGGCGATGAAGTGAAAGTGAATACGGCAACTTTTAAAAATGATACGGTAAATATACAGAACCGCGATGAGGTTCTTACGTATATGATCCATCTTGGCTATCTGGGATACGATCAGAATCGAAGGTCTGCATTTGTTCCTAATGAAGAAATTCGGCAGGAACTTACGCTTGCTGTAAGGGAAATTGTGGTATAAAAAGTTATAGGTACTTATAGGAAAAATATCACGGAACTGTATTGTTTATTGCTACGTATTGCGGTAATATAAGTTTATAAGCGGAGGTGATTGTATGTTTAAAGTAAATCCATATAGACCAGGTGCTGGTTTAATGCCAGTATATATTGCTGGACGAGATGAAGACATTCAGAACGTAAGTCAAATGTTTGATGCGTTAACTATGGATATACCTACTCAATCAATTATTTTTAGTGGTTTGCGCGGCGTTGGAAAAACTGTTTTAATAAATAAGCTGCAAAGTATTGCAGAAGAAAAAGGTATTTTTTGTAAGCATATTGAAATTGAGGAGAGAAATGACTTTATTTCACAGATTGCTGAATGTTCTCAGGCATTTTTAAGAACAATAAGTGCAAAAGAAAAATTTAAACATTTAATACAGAAGCCATTAGAGGCAATAAAGTCCTTAGTTGTTTCTTTTAACCCAGAAGATAATTCATTTTCTTTATCAATGCAGGATAGGGAATTGTATGTGTCAAATAATTTAACGCAAATACTTACTGAAGTATTTTCAACAATCGGAGAAACCGCACAAAAAACGGAAACGCCAATTTGTTTTTTTATAGATGAAATTCAGTATATGAAGCAAAACCAGCTAGGATCTTTGATCGCTGCATTGCATAGAGCAAATCAGTTAGGTTATCCAATTATGATTATAGGTGCAGGATTGCCTAAAATATATAAAATGCTTTCTGATGAAAAATCTTATTCCGAAAGATTGTTTATGTATAAAAAAATCGATTCATTGACGGATGAGCAATCAGAAAAAGCAATTGAAGAGCCAGCAAAAAAATTCAATATAATATATGCACATGAAGCCACAAACAAAATAGTAGAAATTACAAAAGGGTATCCTTTTTTTATTCAACAGTTATGCAAAATTGTGTACGATAAAACAAATAAAGATGTCATAGAATTGTCTGATGTAGAAAATTGTATAGATGAATTTTTATCATCTCTGGACGAAAGATTCTTTAAATCAAGATATGAAAGATGTGCAGAAAGTGATAAAAAATTTATTTTTGCAATGGTAGAATGTGGTGAATTACCATGTACGATATCAAATGTTGCACACAATCTTAATAAAACAGTTGGATCTATTTCAACAACAAGAGCACAGTTAATTAGCAAGGGAATTATATATCCTGTAAGATATAAAGAACTTGATTTTACGGTTCCAGAATTTTCAGGATATATACAAAGACTGGAAGAATATAAACAGTGGTGTATATCAAAGTAGAATCAAACAGTAACTCTCTGTGAGCTTTCAGAAAACATCCCAATAAAATTATTGAGCACCAAAAGTTTTCATGATATCATTATTGGTAGAAAATAGTGATACTGTGGAAGCTTTTTTATATAGGGAGTGTGTGTGATGGGAATATTAGTGAATCCAGATAATTTGGCTTTTCAGGTAGCATTGAATTCCGAGATATATGTTGATAAAAGCGGACTTATTAAGTATACGAATAAAGTTTTGAATACATTGCAGGCCTATATTTGCAATAGCCGTCCGAGAAGGTTTGGAAAATCTATTACAGCGAATATGCTTACAGCTTATTACAGCAGAGGCTGTAATTCAGAAGAAATGTTCGCCGGATTGGAAATTAGTAAAAGTGCAGATTTTAAGAAGCACTTGAACCAATATGATGTAATACATCTTGATATCCAATGGTGCATAGAGCCAGCTGGTGGACCTGAACGGGTGGTTTCTTATATTTCGGAAAAGACGATTGCGGAGCTTGCGGAATACTATCCAGGTGTATTGAAAGAGAAGACGGAATCTTTGCCAGAAGTGTTGTCTCGTATTAACGGTGCAACTGGAAAAAAATTTATTGTCATCATTGATGAATGGGATGTCCTTATTCGTGACAAGGACGTTAATAAAAGGGTACAGGAAGAGTATATTAATTTTCTCAGGGCGATGTTCAAAGGAACAGAACCAACAAAATATATTCAACTTGCATATCTTACTGGCATTCTTCCAATTAAAAAGGAAAAAACTCAGTCGGCATTAAATAATTTTGATGAGTTTACAATGCTGAGCGCAAGCAATCTGGCTCCGTATATTGGTTTTACAGAAGCTGAAGTGAAAAAGCTGTCAGAAAAATATCAGCAGGACTTTGCTGAAGTGAAGCGATGGTACGATGGCTATCTTCTGAAGGATTACCAGGTTTATAATCCCAGAGCCGTTGTCAGCGTAATGCTAAGGGGGGAATTCAGGAGTTACTGGTCAGAAACAGCATCCTATGATGTGATTGTGCCTTTGATTAACATGAACTATGATGGGCTGAAAACAGCTGTTATTGAGATGCTTTCCGGAGCCGAAGTTAAGGTGAATGTGGCAGCTTTTCAAAATGATACGGAAGATATTAAAAGTAAAGATGATGTATTGACTTATATGATCCATTTAGGATACCTTGGTTATAATGAGATCAGGAAGACTGCTTTTGTACCAAATGAGGAGATACGGCAGGAGTTGACGACTGCTGTTGAGAGTAAAAAGTGGAATGAAATGCTGATATTGCAGCTGAATTCGGAAAATCTGCTGGATGCTACATTGGATATGGATGGTGTGGCGGTTGCAGAAGAGATTGAAAAAATCCATAACGAGCATGTGTCAGTAATTCAGTATAATAATGAGAATTCCTTGAGCAGTGTGCTTACAATTGCCTACTTAAGCGCAATGCAATACTATTTTAAGCCAATCCGTGAATTTCCTACAGGACGAGGATTTGCTGACTTTGTATTTATCCCAAAGCCAGAGTACAAAAATGATTATCCGGCATTGCTTGTGGAATTGAAGTGGAACCAGAATGCGCAGACTGCATTAACACAAATTAAGACCAAAAAGTATCCTTCTTCGATCCTGAATTACACAGGTGATATTCTTCTTGTTGGAATCAATTATGATAAAAAAAGTAAGGAACACCAGTGCCTGATTGAGAAGTACGAAAAAGATTGATTTTGCCAGAACAGTGCCGAATGAAAATAACTTAAAAGGGCAGGTGTGGATGTTCTCCACAACCTGCCCTTTCGTGAGGGGAATGTATCAGAAACCTGTAAGTCGGAATACCATTAATTCGCTTGCAGAGTCGTCGGCACGGTCCTGTGTCATAAGAACCATCACAGAACCATCCTCTGCAACTTTCATATCTTCAATCCAGGGGTATCTGGTTCCAAACATATCGTAGCAGTCTACTTCGGCGAGGAGAGTTCCGTCCTTTGACCAGAAGTAGAATTCTCGCATATTTCCATCTGCTGCAATATAGCCATTCGCTGTCTCAGCTATTCCCGTGAGACTTCCGAAATAAGCAGGATCCTCGTGCTGGTCACCGCCAAGAAGCAGCTGCTGGTTGCTCTCCAGATCATAAACTGCTATTTTCGATGGGGTGTCATCTCCTGCAAGACGTCCGTATACCATAATATGATCATTGCTGATCTCAACCAGGCTGACAAATTTAAAAATACCGGTTCGTGCCTCGTCATCATTCATGGAGGTTAAGATCCAGGGCTCTGTAAGCACGCTGCCGTCCTGGAAGGTTACTTTTTCCGTATCATAGCCAAGGTAGCTGGTAATGCCCCAGGCACCGGATGGGTGTACAGACAGGTAACCGCTTGTGCCGGTCTCCAATATGGTCTGCCCGTCTTTCATAACGATTCCTTTTCCACCGTTACGGGAAATATAAAGTTTTCCGTCCGTGTCTGTAAAAAGATCCATTCCCTGCTCGTCCATTGTATCAGAAGAAAGAAGATTCGGGGTGCTTCCAGTATATTCGTAAGTTTCCAGAGTATTATTCAGCTGATGATACATCCGGTCTCCGGATATTGCAAACTGGTGACGCATGATTTCAAATCCGTTCTGGGAAACACTAAATGGAATATACTCCGGAGTGACGGTATAATCTCCAACAGCTATACTCTGCGGAGCCGGTGTGAATGGAGTTCCATCCCAGGGGTAAGGTGCTTCCACATTGCCGGTGTCCTCTAATTTCAGTTCCAGATTGTTAAAAACGTTTCTGACAGAATCATTTTCTTCTCCGGAAATGATAACTTTGTAGGTCACACCGGATGGCTCGTGACGATAAATGTAGTAAATTCTGTCAAAATTGTCTGTGGTTCGTATATAATTCACATCGCCAATGGTTGTTTTTTCAATAGTGCCGTCTGCATAGTCATGAAGATCGATATCGGAGGTCTGTAGATATTTGCGGAAAGAGTAGCTTGATTCTTCATTTGCTTTAATGGTGAAATCATTTTGTGAGCTATCCTTGTCTGCACCTTCGAATACGCTGACAGAGCAGGTGTATTCGTAATCGCTGATATCATTCGGATCATAGCTCCAGTCATCTGGAAGGTTAAGCTTGAACAGGGTTACGTCAATGGTGTTGTCACTTTCTCCATGAACGGTGAGAGCGCTACTGGCAGTCAGAAGCACAAGTCCGGTCACAAGAGGTAGTATTTTCCATATTTTTTTCTCATATTCAGCACCTCTTTTCTATGTGGAATGTTTTGTATTTTTATTTTCCCAGATTTTGGAGACTTTGTCACTGACACAAATGACAGGTAATCCGTAAGGAAAGCGTTATTGCTGGAAAAATGCGGATATCCGGAAGCGGCAAATGGGAATAAAAGTAATTTGTCCTGCATAGGCTATTGAAAAAAAGGATATTTGGAATGATATCAATTGGCCTGTGTATGATCGTAAAAAATGAGGAGGCGGTACTTCGCAGAATCCTCACTCCGATGAGCAAGCTTGTGGACAAAATCTATATTTGCGATACCGGTTCGGTGGATAAAACGAAGGAGATTGCCAGGGAGTTTACCGATGAGGTTTATGATTTTTTGTGGAGTGATGATTTCTCAGCCGCCCGCAATTTTATTACGGAAAAAGCAGATACAGATTATTGGATGTGGCTGGATGCAGATGACGTCATTACGTCGGAAAATCAGGAGAAGCTGCTCAGGTTGAAAGAAAGCATGGATTCAGATACGGATGTGGTTATGATGGATTATGCAGTGGGATTTGATGAATGGGAGCATGTCACGTTTTCTTATTACAGAGAGCGTATTATGAAGACTTCCCGGAATTTCAGATGGCAGGGGCGCGTCCATGAAACGGTTGTTCCGGCGGGGAATATTTTATATTCGGATGTGGTGATTGAGCATCGGAAAATAGAGGCTGGAGAGTCTTTTCGCAATCTGCATATATATGAGCAGATGATTGATTCCGGTGAAAAAATGGAACCGAGACATTTCTTTTATTATGGGCGGGAGCTTTTTTATCATAAGCAATATGAGTATGCAATTTTAATTTTAAAAAAATTTCTGGAAGAACCAGATGGCTGGATAGAGAATAAACTGAACAGCTGTCTGGTTCTTTCCTGCTGTTATCAGGCAATGGGAGAGAATGCAGCTGCTTTTGATATACTTTTTTACAGCTTTACGATGGATGTTCCGAGAGCGGAGATCTGTTGTGAGATAGGAAGATTGTTTATGGAAAAAAGGGAGTATGTGACGGCAGCATACTGGTATCAGCATGCTCTTCTTGCGCCACGGAAAAAGAAAAACGGCGGTTTTTATATTGCAGACAGTCATGATTTTATACCTGCGATACAGATGTGTGTATGTCTGGATAAAGCGGGAAGGCACAGGGAGGCGTTTGAATTTCATAAAAAGGCAAGAGTATTGAAGCCTCTGCATCAGGCAGTTATTGGAAATGAGAAGTATTTCAGGGATGTTTGGGGTATGGAGTGAGAGGGAAAATTCACCTGTATTGTTAGTATTTCATATATTGATAGTGAATATCTAAGCTGTTATGGGAGAATGTGTATGTTTTTTGATCGTCATAATCAGAAAAATTCTTCTGAAAAGGAAGCTTCCGGTGATATTACCTGTACATCCTGTTTTGGAAACAATAATCGCTGCGGCTGCGATTGCGGTTGTCCGGGACAGGGAGCCACAGGGCCTCGTGGTGCAACCGGTCCTATGGGACCTGTTGGTCCACGAGGGTGTCCTGGTGTGACTGGTCCTATGGGACCAAGGGGATGTCAGGGAGCTGTAGGCCCTGCAGGTCCTATGGGTCCGCAGGGAGAGCCTGGCATGCCAGGAGTTATGGGCCCAGCCGGGGAAGCCGGCCCTGCCGGAGCGACAGGCTCAACCGGCCCAACCGGCCCAGCCGGAGCGACAGGCTCAACCGGCCCAGCCGGAGCGACAGGCCCAACCGGCCCCGCCGGAGCAACAGGCCCAACCGGTCCAGCCGGAGCAACAGGCCCCGCCGGTCCCGCTGGAGAAGCAGGTCCAACCGGTCCAGCCGGAGCAACAGGCTCAACCGGACCCGCCGGAGCGACAGGCCCAACCGGTCCTGTCGGAGCAGACGGCCCAATTGGTCCTACCGGCCCAGCGCCAACTCCGGCAGCGGCAGTAGCAGATGCTACTGGTACAGAGGATGCTGTGACACAGCTAAATACACTTCTGGCAAATCTTCGTGCTGCTGGAATTCTGCAATCCTAGCGCATGTTTGAAAAAAGCTTTCTGCAAGATGTGCGTTACAATTTGTGGGAGATTTCGCCCGGATGAGGGCGCCGTAGCGGCTACGGCAACCGAATTCGGGTGAAATATACCGCAATGAGGGCAAGGGCTGGAAATGGAGCAATCCATTTCCGGTCCTTTCTCTATGCACCCTGCAGTACATATTCCTTACGGAAAAATAAGAATATGACTTTGAAAATTATCGCCGATACCATTCGCGACAGGAGAGGAACAGAAAATCATAATCAGCCTGACAAAAGATTAAAAGTATTGTTGCCCACAAAATTATTGAGACTCTAAAGCTTTCATGGTATCATTGTAAAAACCGGAAATAGTGATACTGTGAAATCTTTTTTGGTATAGAAGCATGTGCGAAGGGGGAAAAGTTGTGAATCTGGTTAATCGTACTTTTCAGTTACAATGTGTTTTTAGGGAAAATAAATACATGAAAAAACTTTTATACACAATTGTTTTATTAATAGCCGTTCTCATAATTCCCGCCCAGCCGGCACACGCCCAGAGCCATTGGTATACCAAGGATCCCATTATCCGGCACGGCGGAGGCAGAATTGGAAATAAAAATGCAAAAAATACAGTCAGTGCTTTTAAAAATTCGGCGAAAAAAGGCTACACTGTTATTGAAATGGATTTCGGCTATACATCAGATGGTGTGCTTGTATGCAACCATGATTGGAAAACTGGCATTCAAACTTATAAGCAATTCAGAAAAATAAGGGTGAGCAATAAGTATCGTCCTGCATCCGCCAGGGAAGTGATCCGTTTAATGGCTGCCTATCCGAAGGTATATCTTGTTGTAGACGCAAAGGAATCTGATAATATCGTAAAAGTATATCAGGAGCTAAAAAACATATGTTATACCTTAAACGTGCCGAAAGTTATGGATCGCATTATTCCCCAGTTCTATCAGCAAAGTGAACTTTCCCAGCTGAAAAAGATTTATAATTACAAAGACTATATTTTTACCCTATACCGCCTGAACGTGAAAACTCCATCCCAGTATGCCAAAATCGCGAAATTTTGCAAGAAAAATCACATAAACGTAGTAACAATTCCAAAAGGACGGGTAACTTCCAAAGTGGTGAAATATTTTAAAAAATACAAGATCAAAGTATATACCCATACTGTGAATTACCAGGGACAGTGGGAGAAATACAGGGCTATGGGAGTGAGTGGTATTTATTCGGATGCATTGTGAAAGCGGGTTTGGATTCGATATTAAGGATGATTTTGAAAAAAATAGAAAGGGGCATTCAAACATGAAAAACTATCGTGCAGAATTAACAGGCGTTTTTGGTGATCCAGTGGATGATAATCCTACTGGTGTAGTTGAGGAGGCTGCGTTTGCAGCGAAAAATTTGAATTATCGTTATCTGACCATTAAAGTGCTTCCAGAGGATCTTGGAAAGGCAATGGACAGTGTGAAAATCTTTGGCATGAAGGGAATCAATCTTACCATGCCTCACAAGATCAAGGTTCTTCCTTATCTGGATGAACTGAGTCCGGCAGCAGAGATTATCGGAGCAGTGAATACGGTTATCCAGAAAGAGGGAAAACTATTCGGTGAGAATACGGATGGGAAAGGGTTTGTAACCGCGTTGAAGAATTCTGGTGAGACTCTGGATAAGAAAAATGTGACTATTCTTGGCGCTGGTGGAGCAGCCAGGGCGATAGCTGTTGAATGTGCATTAAATAGGGCTGCTCATATCAATATTATCAACCGAAGCATTGAAAAAGGTGAGGAACTGGCATCTCTTATTCAGATGAAAACAGACAGCAGTGCAAAGTATCTTAACTGGAAAAGCAATATGGCAATTCCATCTGATACAGACATTTTAATCAATGCCACTTCAATCGGGTTTTCTCCAAATGTGACAGACAAGCCAGACATTGATTATACTACCATCACACCGGAAATGTGTGTATGCGATGTCATATTTAATCCTGCGGAAACAATTTTTCTAAAGACTGCAGCAGAAAATGGTGCAAAAACCATCACCGGTCTTGGAATGCTGGTACAGCAGGCCGCACTGAATTTCACCCTCTGGACAGGCGTGGAAGCGCCGGTAGATGTGATGGAGGATGCGCTGAAGAAGGAGTTTGAGTAAGCGTACTTTCATTATGAATTTCAGGAAAAGTTCCAGCTAAATGAAAGGCCTAATCCCCCAGCTATGCCGGGGAGAATGGAGTAGGCGGAAGCGGTGAGGATAACAAAATAAAGCCTCCTGTGATATGATGAGAATGGTGTCGCAAGCCAAACTCAAAATCAAAGGAGGCGGTCCAAATGGAC
>ERZ827471.1285-NODE-1285-length-15701-cov-10.195641_pt1 | contig 15701 bp, 10 predicted proteins | sample MGYA00519772_ERZ827471 | MGnify/ENA primary metagenome ERZ827471 (study PRJEB31778, sample SAMEA3449315) | human gut metagenome | biome: human gut; feature: human-associated habitat; material: faeces | place: United Kingdom | collected 2010/2012 ... | reverse complement strand
TGATCACTTAAAATACTTTTTTTCTTCTTAGTCATGACTTTCCTCCTTAATTGATATTCCGTGTGGCCTTGTCCATGATGTTTTCCTGGGTTGCCTCGGAGATATCAATACATCCGGTAACTTTACCCTCACACATGATGATGATACGGTCACTCATTCGGAGAACTTCTGTCATCTCAGAAGAAATCATGATAATGGATTTGCCTTCTGCTGCCAGTTTGTTCATTAATTTATAGATTTCGTTCTTAGCACCAACATCGATACCTCTGGTAGGCTCATCGAAAATAAGGATGTCACTGTCTCGTGTCAGCCATTTTGCGATAACTACCTTCTGCTGGTTACCACCGGAAAGGTTAACTACCAGCTGGTCTGTAGTAGGTGTCTTAGTTGCAAGTTCGTTTACATATTTCTCAGCAACTTTTTTCTCTTTTGCTTTGTTGATAAAGATACCATTGGTAAACTCTTCCATTGTTGCCAGTGTTGTATTCTCTGTTACAGATTTCTGTACAACACAGCCGTATCTTCTTCTGTCCTCTGACAGATAACCGATACCGTATTTAACAGCATCCTGCGGGCTGTTGATGGTAACTTCGTGAAGCTGTCCATCTTTACCCATAACAGAGATCTTACCACTCTGTTTCGGGTCTGCTCCGAACAGTGCTCTGGCTGTCTCGGTACGTCCTGCCCCCATTAGTCCTGAGAAACCAAGGATCTCACCTTTCTTCAGTTCAAAGCTTACATCTTGAACCATCTTTCCTGCGTTCAGATGTTCAACCTTAAGAACTACCGGTGCATCTGCCGGAACTGCACTCTGCTGTTTCGGATCTTCATAAATAACACGACCAACCATCATGTTGATGATATCTTCTTTTGTACTGTCTTTTGTGATCAGAGTTCCTACATATCCACCATCTCGCATAACGGTTACACGGTCTGTGATGGTCTTGATCTCATCCATACGGTGAGAGATATATACGATACCAAGATTCTTCTTACGAAGGTCACGGATGATCTCGAACAGGTCCGCGATCTCTTTCTCTGTCAGTGCTGCGGAAGGCTCATCAAAAATGATAACCTCAGCTTTATGGGAAATTGCTTTTGCGATCTCACACATCTGCTGTTTTCCGACTGTCAGGTTTTTCATCTTTTCTTTCGGATTGATCTCAATGTTCAGATCCTGAAAAAGCTTTTTGGAATCCTCGATCATCTTTTTGTCATCAATGCGGAAACCCTTCTTCGGCTCACGTCCGATGAAGATGTTCTGAGCAACAGTAAGATCACCTACCATGTTCAGCTCCTGATGTACGATTACAACGCCGGCATCCTGTGCCTCACGTGTATTGTGAAATTCTGTTTCCTGTCCTTTGTAAACGATGGAACCTGAATCCTTCTGATAAATACCGGTAAGAACCTTCATCAGTGTTGATTTACCGGCACCGTTTTCTCCCATAAGTGCATGTACTTCGCCGCGTTTTACTTCGAAATTAACGTGATCCAGAGCATGAACTCCAGGAAAGGACTTATCAATGTCCTTCATAGTTAAAATAACTTCACCCATTGTCGCATCCTCCCTCTAAGATCAGTTCTTTCTGCGTCTTGCAGAAACGTCGATATAAACTGCAACGATAACAATGATACCTGTGATGATCATCTGCTGTCCTTTACCAAGACCAAATGCCATGATGCCCTGCTGAAGAAGAGAGATGATGAATACGCCGATTACAGTACCACCGATGGAAGCAAGTCCACCAACCATGGATGTACCACCCATAACGCAGCCTGCAATAGCCTCGTTGTTGTACTGATCGCCATAGCCAGGCTGAACAGTTGTGTATGTAGCTACAAAGAAGAGTGCTGCAATACCTACCAGGAATCCGCAGATCACATAAGCAAGCATTTCCCATTTCTTTGTGTTAACACCGGAAAGACGGACAGCCTCTTTGTTGGAACCAAGGCAGAGGATGTAACGTCCTTGTTTTGTGTTGTAAAGAACGATACCGCAGATAACTGCCATTCCCAGGAAGATAATGATTCCTACAGGGAAGCCGTTTACGGAAACGATATTACGGAACCAGCCGTTTGCCTCACTGGCTGCCGGCCAGCTTACTGACTGTGTTTTTGTGAATACAGAAGCAATACCTTTTGCAATGTTCATGGATGCCATGGAAATAATGAATGGCGGTACTGACATGTAAGAAACCATCCAGCCATTGAAAATACCAAAGCAGAGACCGATCAGAATGCAAAGGATCATGGCAACTGCACACGGAACCTTGTAGGATGTCATGCAGTAACCGGATACCAGTGCACAGCAGAACATTACAGGTCCGATGGAGAAATCAATTCCTCCTGTAGCGATTACGAATGTAACGCCAAGTGACAAAAAGCCCAGGAAGTACACATAGTTCAAAGTAGATCTGATACTATCAACAGCCGGAAACTTGTTTCCAAGAACTACTTTAAAAACCAGGAACATGAGAATCAGAACACAGACAAGAAGTATTCTGTTCAATCCGAGCTTCTTAACGATTGGATTTTGTTTTAAGTTTTCCAATTTTTACCCTCCTCACGTTTTGCACGTATCTTGTGTTTTCTTGGTTATTATAATACCGTCAAAAGTCAATAATTGTAATAGAATATCTTGCAAAAAAAGGTTAAATATTTACTGTACGGTAAATATTTAACCTTTTTCTTTGTGTATTTATGACTATTTACGGTGTAAGATCGCCATGTGTTTTTAACGTATTAAACGGAAAAAGCAGTTTTTCGATCTCACTGGTATACATATTATCTGGGGTTACCAGCTGACATCCGGAATTAACATTCTTTTTATATTCCTCGCCACGCAGCATCTTAATGGTTTCCCGAACACCTACATACCCCATCTTAAATGCCTTCTGCACAACGATCCCCTGGAATACTCCGTGTTCCATCAGCTGAACGGCCTCCTGTGAGCTGTCTACTCCCACTACCCTGATCCGTTTCTCTGCTTTTGCCGCTTTAACTGCCCTTGCAGCACCTACAGAGGAATATTCATTCATTCCCGCGATCATCTTGAGATCCGGATATTTTTTCATCAATTCTTTTGTGAGCTCATAGGACTTGTCATACTGAGAATCGCAGTATACCACATCTACGATATTCTCCTTCAGACTGCCAAGTCCTGTACGGAATCCTTTTTCTCTTTCAACTGCCGTAGATACGCCTTTTACATGTGAAACGATCGCGATCTGGTCATCCTCCCCCACAAGCTCCTTTGCAAATCTGCCAAGAAGCTGCCCTGCTTCCAGATTATCTGTCGCAACAGTGAGATCCTGGACAGCTTCCTGGGTATAGGAATCAATAAATGCAATATGTATTCCCTGTTCCTTTGCCCTCTTCAAAAGCTGGTCCGACTCAGTGAAGCTGGATGGAGAGATCAGGATCGCATCCGGTTTTTCTTCTATCGCCCTTTTGAGCAGCTTATTCTGACCCTCCACATCATTCTCTTCCTCAGGTGCCCATACACGGATATCTGCATTATATTCTTTTGCAGCCATCTCCGCTCCCTGGATCAGGGAAGTCCAGAAATCATTGGTACCGTCCACAACCTTCGGAATATAGATCAGTGATAAATTTCTCTCTTCCTCTGCCTGTTTATAATAGAAGATTCCGGCCACAAGTCCTGCCGCAAGGCAGATGACTACTCCAAATGTCAGAAGTTTTCTGTGTTTTTTCATATTGATTCCTCCTGCATTCCCGGAATAGTGATCGTGGCAGTTGTTCCGACACCTTTTTCACTTTCATAGGTGATCCCGTAACTTTCTCCATAATAAAGCTGCAGACGTTTCTGCACATTATAAACACCCACACCATTGGAATGATAATTCACCTTATGTTTATCATAAATATGTGCCAGTGTTTCCTCATCCATACCTACTCCGTTGTCGATCACCTGAAGAACTGCATTCCCATCCTTCTTAAACCCTTTTACCTGCAAAAGCCCCTTGCTCTCTTTATATTTCAGGCCATGATATATGGCATTTTCAATGATCGGCTGGAGAACCAGCTTGATCAGCGGGATATTTAATATAGAAGGTTCTACATTGATCTCAAATTCCAGCTTGTCCTTGTAACGCATCTTCTGGATCGTAAGATACCCCTTTGCATACTCCACTTCCCTTGCAAGAGGAACCACTTCATCCTCATTGCTGATACTCTGTCGCAGAAGACGTGCCAGAGATGCTGTCATCAGAACAACCTCCTCGTATTTTCTGCCTTCTGCCATCCAGATTATCGAATCCAGAGTATTGTATAGAAAATGCGGATTGATCTGAGACTGAAGAGCCTTCAGCTCACTTTTTCTCTTTGCTTCCTGTTCCTTCACATTCTGTTCCATCAGATCCTGTATCCGATGTGTCATCACATTAAAAGATTTCGTCAGGCTTCCGATCTCATTCTCCGAATCGATCTCCACATCCGCTCCGTCAAAATGCCCCTCCTGTACTCTGGACATGGAATCCCTGAGACGCTGAAGGGGATAAGTAAGACTCTTAGCCAGAAATCTGGAAAAAAGCAGCGCCACGATCATCAGAAGTGCGGAAATAAGCACATAAATGCTCTGTGCCTGATTACTTTTGCGCAGGAGCTCACTGACGCTCATGCAGCCCACAACAGTCCATCCTGTTTTATTAGATCTGGAAATGGAATACAGCTTTCCTCTGTTTCCTTTTCCGGTACGCACCGTATCTTCTTTTGAATTCACGATCAGGTCGATATTTTCGGTCTGCAGTTCATTATAAAGCTGCTGCTGCTGAGGATGGTAAACAATATTCCCGCTTTCATCCAGAATGAATGCGTATCCTTTTTTTCCAATGGTATTCTGATCACAGAGTTCACTGATGGCACTGTAATTCAGGTCAATAAAAAAGACACCCTCTTTTTCACCATTGTTGGAAAAATTGCGGATTCCCCTGCTTAAGGTAATTACCCACGGACGATCTCCGCTGATGATGTGCTGTACATGGGAAGATGTAAGGAGCGGCCCTTCCGGCTTCTGTAAAGCTTCCAGATACCACTCCTGGGTGGAAAGCTTCAGATCCGGGTTCACAGACTGCTTGCCGTCGTTGATCAGCTTGCGGCCATTAATTCCAATGATCCCAAGATTTCTGATATCACTTCGCCCGTCCAGAATAGTCTTAAACTGATTGATCAGGCGTTCTCTTGTTCCATCGTCTACATTGTCGCCAAAAAGATATTGCTGTACGTCCTCGTTGCTGGAGATCATATAGGCGATATTTTCCATATAATCAATATAGGAATCAATATTCTGATTCATCTGTTGCACGATATTCTGTGTGTAAACAGATGAATTTTCAAAAATAGAATTGCGGGTATACCTCATGGAAACACCTGTTATGACCAGCACCGCACTTAAAAGCAGCACCGTCACTACCGCAAAGATCGCGCTCTGGATGCTTTTGAATTTTCCTATGATCCTTGCAGCAAAACGGATATCTCTCATTTACGTTTCTCCCTCGCATATTCTGTCGGCGTGCAGCCAGTCATTTTTTTGAAGGAGATTCCAAAATAATGGGGGTCTGCAAATCCGACTTTCTCGGCAATTTCATAATTCTTCATAGTTGTATTCTCCAGAAGCTCCTTCGCCTTCTCCATACGGGTACGGATCAGAACCTCTGTAAAAGTCTCTCCTGTAAGATCCTTAAAAATCGTACTGAAATAGCTGGTACTGATATTCAGATACGAGCAGATGCTGTTCAGGCTTAAATCCGAATCCATATAATTCTTCTGTATGTAATCCAGGGCAAGTCTGGCCTGCCGCTGTCCGCTGGAGCTGTTTGCATCGGAGAGTTTCCGGAAAATTTCTCCGACATGATTCCTTACCAGTGCAAAGGCACTGTCAAAAGAATTCTGCTCTGTAACCTGCTGCAGAAGTGCATCTCTTTTTGAAAAAAGCCTGCTGTCCGGAACCACATCCTCACATGTCTCATCTGCCGCGCGGATGATCTGCTGAAGATATACGCAGGCACGGCTCTTATCCACCCGCGCTTCCTTGATCTCGGAAGAAATCTGTTCCAGGACATGCTCTGAGTTCTCCTTTTTTCCTGCTTTCAGAGCAGCTACCAGATTCTCCACAAGATTTTTAATGGAAAGACTGTTCTCCTCCGGACATTCTTCCATACTGATAAGAAGGTTTCCGCCAAGAAGATAACGGTATTCAATAGCTTTCTCCGCAAGCTCATGGGATAACTGGAGCTCCTGCTGGGTTCTAGCCCAGCATCCCACACCGATAGAAATATCCAGTGACATCAGCTCCTTCAGCTTATCCTGGATCATCCTGCATATCTCCATGATCTTCTGTTCAAATTCTCTCGTCCGGTTTCCCATGAAAAGAGCACAGACTTTATTATTTCCGGCCTGATATGCCACTCCTGCTTTTTCTTCACTGATGATCTCATCACTGATATTAAAAAGAACAAAAGACATCAGTGCACTCTCCTGGCGTTTCTCCGCAGTAAGCTGACTGCTGTCCGAATACAGATCCAGATCAAAAACAGCCACACGATAGCATGCTGCCTCAAGGTCGATTCCCAGTGCTGCAAGCTCTTCCAGGCTTTCCTGCCGTGTCTTGATATTATCCACAAAGCCCTGCAGCGCTCTGGAACGGATCACAATGGCGTTTTTCTGATAATTCTCGGAAGTCTGTGTCAGACGTGCCAGCTTTTCTTTTTCTTTTCTTCGCTGGTCCACTTTCTCTTTCATTTTTTCGATGACATTTCTGAGTTCCATTGCTGTCACCGGCTTCAGCATATATTCACTTACATCGTACTGGATTGCCTTCTTTGCATACTCAAATTCTCCGAATCCGCTGAAGATCACGATCACGATATCCGGGTAATTGTCATGGAGAAAACGGCTCAGTTCCATACCATCCATATATGGCATAAGGATATCCGTAAGCACAATATCCACCGGATGTGTCTGTACAAATTCCGCTGCTGCTTTCCCGTTATCACAGTCTCCTACCAGCTCACAGTCCATTGCTTTCCAGTCAATGTTCTCCCGGATCGCATCGCGAACAAGTATTTCATCATCTACCAGTAAAATACGATACATAATCTCTGTCATCCCCCTCTGATCAGTTTCTGCTACTCTTTTTATACATCCCCCAGACAGGCTTCTCCCACCATTTCTGCCATTATTTTGTTAAAGATCACTGCTTTCTATGTGAACAATAACTGTTTATACCTCCTACATGGTAACATGTTTGGTGATAATTTACAACAGAGTTTCTTAGTCCACTTTACACGGTGAAAAAGCCCATTGCTGGTTCAGAAACAAAAGCCCCATGTTCAATATATCGAACATGGGGCCTTTGTACTGTGATATCCCACACAGAATTTTATTATTTTACGATCACGCCATCTTCATCCCAGAGGTCATGCCAGTCATTTGCACCATGCCACAGAAATACCTGGCCTTTTACAAGACGGTTGCCTTTTTCCAGAGTAGCAATGGTTGCCATCTCTTCATCTGTAAGCGGATCCTCTGTCACACATTTCAGGTTGCTTGCATAGTTGTGAACAGAAAATGGGATGGAGATCTCGCCTCTCTGATGAGCCCATTTCAGAGCAATCAGAGCCGGATGAACACCGTGTGCTTTTGCGATTGCCTGCATCTCCGGTACTTCCAGATCAGCAACATCTTCAGGACAGATATCTCTCTCAGGTCTGCGCGGGGAACCGATCGGCATATAGCCTACAGGCTGAATGTTGTGAGCTACCAGATAATCGTAAAGCTCCTGCTGCTGGAAGCATACATGAAGCTCAAGCTCACAGGTTGCAGGTTTGATCTTCATCAGAGGAAGAACAGCCTCAAGCTTCGGAATGGTCATATTGGAAATACCGATATAACGGATCTTTCCTTTTTCTACCAGTGCCTCGCACTGACGGTAAGTGTCCATAAACTCCTCAACACTGAACGGCTTGGAATCAGGATTTCTGGAGTCTACATCACATCCCGGTGCATGATAGTTCGGAAATGGCCAGTGGATATAGTACATATCTACATAATCACACTGAAGATCCCTGATACTCTTGTCACATGCTTCCTCTACTCTTCTGTGCATGTCGTTCCATACCTTTGTCATGATGAAGAGATCTTTACGCTCTACAACACCTTCGTCAAAAGCATCTTTGAACACCTGGCCAATCTCATGCTCGTTTCCGTAGCATGCAGCACAGTCAAACATACGGTAGCCGCTGCGGATCGCGCCTGCAACAGCTGCAGATACATCCTCTGCGGACACACGGTCAGAACCAAATGTTCCCATTCCGACACATGGAACCTGCTCGCCGGATGGAAGTGTCACTTTCGGCACGATTGCCGGATTGATAACTTCTGCCATTTTTACATCTCCTTTTTATGAAAAATTTTCTTATTATAAGCTGATCTTATAAACGCTTGATCTCAATCTTCGGAAGAAGTGCTTCCATATCTTCCATTACAAAGAAGCCTGTCTCCTCGCGCATGGCTGCAGCTGCTGAGATTGCGCTGGCTCTGCGCAAGGTCTCCTCCAGGGAAAGTCCTTCACTTAATCCCAGTGCAAAGCCTGCAATCATGGAATCGCCACATCCTACAGTATTCACTGCATCGATCTTCGGGACAACAGCACGGAAAATTCCTTCATCACCAACTGCCAGGGAACCGTCTGCACCAAGAGAAACCGCTACGATCTCCACACCGCCTGCGTGGATGGCTTTTGCAGCCTCTATGATATCATTGATATCGTCGCAGTGCTTGCCTGTAAGCATACGGATCTCATCAATATTCGGCTTGATCAGTGTCGGAGCAGCTTTGATTCCTTCTTCCAGAAGTTTGCCGCTGGTATCCAGAATCACCGGCTTTCCTGCATCTTTAACAATCTTCACAAGACGCTGATATGCAGTTCCGTCAAGCCCCTTCGGTACGCTTCCGGACATTGCCACAACGGAGGCGTCTTTTACAAGATCGCGGAATTTTTTCTCAAATCCCTCAAAATCTGTCTCTGTAAGAGTAAATCCCGGCTCCAGAAATTCTGTCTGTACGTGATTCACTTCATCCCAGATATTGATACAGGAACGGCTCTCTGCATCAACATGGTAAAAAGCACTCCTGATACCAAAAGGTTTCAGGGCATCTTCAATATAGTTGCCTGCGTGGCCGCCCACAAACCCTGTGGCAACCACTTCAGCACCGTAAATAGACGCCGGTTTGGAAACATTCAGTCCCTTTCCGCCGGGAACATAGGTACATTCACGCACACGGTTTACTTCGCCCACTTTAAAATCATCCACTACATAACGCTTGTCAATGGCAGCGTTTAAGGTTACTGTCAGGATCATATCAGTCTTCCTCATTGGAAAGAAGGATCTTTCCTTTTACAAGGCCCGGTGTCTTGAACAGCTGGAAGGCCTCCTGAGCCTGGCTCATCGGAATTTTCTTATAGATGAAGCCCGGGTCAAATTTCAACTGACCTGTTGCAAAATAATGAGCTGTCAGATCCCACTCTCGTCCCGGATATGGTGCACTGTAGGACATCCAGGAACCGGTAAGCTTGAACTCCTTACGGTTCATATTTTCCCACTGCTTCGGTGTGAAAGTAAGATTCTCATGAGGAGTACCGATGAAGCATACATGTGCTTTGTTTGCTGCAAGCTCGAACGCCATGTGCATGGTCGGAACCTGTCCGGCTGTCTCGAATACGAAACCGTAGCCCTTGCCACCTGTGATGGCCATGGCTTTTTCCATATATCCTTCTTCTTTTGTGTTGATCACTTCATCTGCACCGAGACGTTTTGCAAGGGCAAGTCTCTCATCGCTGATATCAAAAACTACGACTTTCTTGGAGCCGAAGATCTTTGTCCACTGCATGGTGAACATACCAACTGTTCCGCCGCCAAGGATCGCCACATACTCGCCGCCGTGATAATCATTCTGGAATACACCGTGGATAGCTACTGTTGCAGGTTCAAACATTGCGCCCTGCTCATATGGAACATTGTCTGCAAATGGTACAGCATTTTTCTCCGGAACTACTACATAATCTGCATTCGCTCCCTGCTCTCTGGAACCGATGAAGCTGTAATGTTTGCAGAGGGAGTAATTCCCTTTCTGGCAGTCGTCACATTTCATACATGGAAGAAGCGGTGCACCGGATACACGGTCTCCGACTTTTACCTTTGTAACACCTTCTCCGACTTCCACAACATCACCGGAGAACTCATGTCCAAGTACGATCGGATAAAAATGTACGCCATGGTTTAATACACGCGGGATATCTGATCCGCAGATTCCGGAATATCTTACTTTGATCTTAACATGACCAGGAGTTACCTCAGGTTCCTCCACTTCCTGATACTGAACATCTTCATTTGCTACTACTACTGCTGCTTTCATGATTATTTTTCCTCCTCATTTCTCATCATAGGTTCAAGAGATTTATAGAGATTTAAATAGGTTTTATAGGTTTTATCATAAACAGCCCTGTTTTCAGGGTTCGGTTCATGTCTTCTTGTTTCTTTTACAGTAAGGCTGATAGCCTCATCATAATCTTTATACATTCCAACACCAATGCCCGCCAGAATCGCTGCACCAAGTGTTGTAGCTGTGTCGGATGACGGCACTACGATCGGTTTATCGGTGATGTCGGATTTGATCTGTGTCCAGAGTAGAGAGTTGGCTGATCCTCCCATTGCCCGGAGTACTTCAACATCTGCCCCTGCTTCTTTTGCAACCTCAAGATTATGCTTCAGGGAAAGTGCCACACCTTCCATGCAGGCGCGTACCATATGGCCCTTGGTCTTTGCAAAATCCAGTCCATAGAAAACGCCTTTTGCATTTGGATTCCAGATTGGGGAACGCTCACCGGACATATATGGAAGGAATACAACACCGTCACTGCCTGGAGCGATCTTTTCTGCAATCTCATTAAGCTGATTCAGGGAAGAACCTTTTCCCTCGCCTGTCATCATGCGCTCATAATCTGCAAACTCACGCTCAAACCAGCGCATCACACCACCGCCGCCGGTTGTGCCGCCCTGAAGGAGCCACTGTCCCGGAACAACATGATATCCTAGGATCAGTCTTGGATCTGCCTTGTATTCATCCATGCATATGCTCATTCCGCCAGCCTGTCCGCCCTGCTCCTGTGTCTCACCAGGATGGATAACTCCAGCCCCCAGCGTTCCGCATGCTGCATCCAGACCGCCTGCAACAACCGGTATTCCTGCTGCAAGTCCTGCTTCCTCTGCTGCCTTCTCGGTGACAGTGCCTACTATATGGTCGCAGTCGCAGATCTCAGGAAGAAATTCCAAGGGAATTCCAAGCCTTCTGCACATAGCCTCATCCCATACAGCTCTTCGCATATCAAAGCAGTGCAGACCGTATCCCTGTGAAACATCCTGACTCATAACACCCGTCAGCTTATAGGCAATAAAGCTGTTGGACTGCAGAATCTTGTCTATCTTTTCATAAACCTCCGGCATATTTTCTTTATACCAGAGGATCTTCGCTGTTGTATAAGACGGCTGCAACGAGTTGCCGGATACTTCAAAAATCTTATCTGCTCCGATCTCCTCATTCAGCCTGTCACAGATGGACTGTGCTCTTGTATCCATCCAGATCGGTGTGTTGGTCAGAACATTACCATCTTTATCCATGGCAATCGCTGACCAGCTCTGTCCGTCAATACCGATGCCTGCGATCTCATCCGGTACAATACCTGCTTTCCGGATAGCTTTTTTTACTGCACTGCAGACTGCACTCCACCATTCCTCCGGATTCTGTTCAGCCCAGCCTTCCTTCGGATAGTATACCGGATAGTCACCGTTGACTGCTGCCACTACGTTTCCGGATTTCTCAAAGATCGCAACCTTACAGGCACTGGTACCAATATCAATACCAAGTAAATATGGTTTCATTGTGATTTCTCCTTCTCCTTATATAGCACGCACAGATTTCCCCATAATAATCTCTGCGTCAAGCTTCTCCGCAATCCGCTCCGTATTTCCAGCATCTCCCTCTTCCAGTCGTTTCAGCATAATGCCGGCCACCTCTCTTGCAATACCTGGTGTAGGCTGAGCAACGATAGTCAGCTTGGGATTACATGCCCTTGCAAACTGCAGGTTATCGAACCCGATCATGGAAAGCTGCTCCGGAATTTTAAGTGCCAGCTCATTGACACCGATCACCGCCCCCATGGTCATCTCATAGTTGGTGACAAAGACAGCTGTCATATCCGGATTATCCGTCACAAGCTTTTCCAGCCCCTTCACGCCGCCCTGAATGGTATAGTCACCGTGATAGATCAGGGATTCCTGTACCGGAAGATTCTCTTTTTCATATGCGCTTCTGTAGCCCTGGAGACGTTCCTGCGCTGTGGATATCTCCTCCGGGCCGCCGATGATCCCGATTTTGCGGTGTCCTGCCTGAAAAAAAACTCTCATGGCATCTTCTGCCGCCTTCTCATTGTCCACAAGAACACTGTCACAGGAAATCTCCTGGATCTTACGGTCAATGAGCACGATCGGTTTCCCGGTTTTCTGAAATTTTTTCAGGTGATTGCCTTCTGTGTCCACCGGCATGTTGATGATGCCATCCACACGTTTCCGGCTTAAGAATTCCACTGCATCCCGCTCCAGTTTCTTATCTGTACGGCAGTCACAGACAATGGTCGCATATCCATGACTTCTCAGGACATCCTCCATCTCTGTGATGATCTCCGCACAAAAGGTATTGTTAAGCTCCGGGATCACCACGCCGATGGTCTTGGTAGCATTGGTCTTAAGTCCTCTGGCCACCTCATTTACCTCGTAGTGCAGCTCCTCGATGGCTTCCTCGATCTTTACTCTGTTTTTTTCTCTTACGTTTCCCCCATTAAAATAGGAAGAAATCGTTGCAAGCCCAAGTCCCGTCCGCCTGGCGATATCTTTCATGGTCGCTGCCATACTTATCACCTCATTATCTGCATTTTACCGCAATACTTATTCTGCCTTTCCGTCGCAGCCGCAGACTTTCATACGAGCCTCAACAAGCTCTTTTACAGCCTGAATCGCTTTCTTTCCGTATGCTTTCGGATCGATGGTATTCTCATTCTCTGCGAATGTCTCTTTAACTGCCTTGGAATATGCCGCACGAAGCTCTGTTGCAAAATTTACCTTGCAGATACCACGTTTTACACAGTCGCTTACATCCTCATCACTGAGACCGGATGCTCCGTGAAGAACAAGTGGAATATCAACAACTTCACGGATCTCGCTTAAACGTTCTTTATCAAGAACCGGAGTTCCTACATAAAAACCGTGTGCTGTTCCAATTGCAACTGCAAGGGAGGTAACACCTGTGCGCTCTACGAATTCTTTTGCTTCCTGCGGATCTGTGTTGGTGTCTGCCTCTGCCTCAAGATCATCTTCCTTACCGCCGACTTTACCAAGTTCAGCCTCACACGGGATGTTCAGGGCTGCAGCTACATCCGCAACTCTCTTTGTCTCTTTAATATTGTCCTCAAAATCCAGTTTGGAACCGTCGATCATAACAGATGTGTAACCTGCATGCATTGCCTGCATAGCCAGCTCAAAGCTGCTGCCATGGTCAAGATGAAGGCAAACCGGAACAGAAGCCTTGGCAGCCTCAGCTGCAACGATCGCTGCATAGGTCTCAACAGTACCATACTTAACCGTAGATGGTGTCGTCTGGATCATAACCGGAGCTTTCAGCTCCTCAGCAGCCTGGATGATTGCTTTCACCATCTCCATATTCTCTGCATTGAATGCTCCTACTGCGTATCCGCCTTTCTGTGCTTTTAACAGCATTTCTTTCGATGTAACCAGTGGCATAATCTTTTTCCTCCTTGGAATATTGTGTTTATTTTCTAAATAATATCTATTGTCGGTCCAGAAACCGAAACGTTTCTGTTTGAGTTCATCATAACTCTCCGAAACGTTTCTGTCAACCATAAAATATTCATCATTTAAAGGAAAATATTGCCTTGAAAAGAAGATAAAATACCGTTAGATTAATCTATAAAAGATATAAAAACCTGTGGCCGGACAGGAACGTCTGATATGACCGGCAGATATGGCAACTGCATAAATTATTCTCTGAGCAGCTGAATCTTAAGCCTGACCTGATGCAATAATTTCTGCAATGCTGTAAATGATCAATTTATCTTAGGAGGATATTAACTATGTTAAAAGGAATTCCAGAAATCTTATCACCAGAATTACTGAAGGTATTATGCGAGATGGGTCACAGTGACCGTCTTGTAATCGCAGACGGCAACTTCCCTGTAGAATCCATGGGTAAGAATGCAGTTGTTGTACGCTGTGACGGACATGGCGTTCCAGAGCTTCTGGATGCGATCCTGACTGTTATCCCGCTTGATTCTTATGTAGAGAAGCCGGTAACATTAATGGAAGTTATGCCTGGTGATCCAGTTAAGACCCCGATCTGGGATACCTATAAGGAAATTGTTTCCAAGCATGACGACCGCGGTGCAGACGCTGTTGGAAATATTGAGCGCTTTGCATTCTACGAAGAAGCCAAGAAAGCATACTGCATCATCGCTACAGGTGAGAAGGCAGTTTACGCAAATGTTATGCTTCAGAAGGGTGTTGTTATCAACAATTAATTCCAGACTCTATGAAAAAATACAGCCTTGCTGCTGTTTTATAACAGCCTCCTATCAAAAAAGCTCCGCCGTTTTCATTCCGGCGGAGCTTTTATTTTGTATTCTTATTTACTTAATCATTGTCTTTTTTGTTTCTCTTAAGGAGCCAGATCACAACTGCAATTCCGATAATGATTACAACGACTAGAATCCAGATCAGTGATGTCATGCCGGAAGAGGTCTTCTCCACATTCTCACTGGATGCTTCCTGTCCTGCACTGTCCGTTGGAGTGGCAGCCTCAGTTGGCTTCTCTGTAGGTGCGGATGTCTCAGTCGGCTCTGGAGTTGGGGTACTGGTCTCAGTCGGCTCCGGAGTTGGAGTGCTTGTATTAGTTGGTTCCGGAGTTGGAGTGCTTGTATTAGTTGGTTCCGGGGTCGGGGTGCTGGTATTGGTTGGTTCTGGAGTTGGGGTGTTGGTTGGCTTCGGAGTTGGGGTTGCAGTTGCCTTTGCCTTAGTGTCTGCTGCAGCTTTTCCAACAGCCTGTGCATCATCCTCAGAATTAATATCAATTCCATCTTCCGCCTGCGGCTCTGCCACGTCAGAATTGTCAGCTGCTCCAGCCTCTTCTGATCCATTGCCTGCAGCGTTCGTTTCATCCGTATCTGCAGCCACTGCTGCATCAGCTGTACCTGTCTCTTCTGCTGCCTGCGCAGTGTCAGGAATCAGTTCTACACTGCTCTGCTCAGTATTAGTAGCCTGTGCAATGTCTACCCAGCCAGATACATCGCCTGCTGTGGTTTTGCCCCAGATGCCGTCCTTGCCGGTGTCAACTTCTACGTCAATATGTAATTTCTCGCCGTTGGCAATGTTGCAGCCGCCGGATACTGTGCCATATTTCTTGCCAGGTCCCTTGTAAAGGGAAACAGAACCATCTTCCTTGGCATTTACGGTAATGTCATAATTCACATCTGTACTTCCATACAGGGCAAGCTCGGAAGCAACAGCCTCAGCAAGAGTTGCTGGCTTCAGATATTTCTCTTCAAGGAAGCCAAA
>ERZ827471.1281-NODE-1281-length-15764-cov-4.006620_pt1 | contig 15764 bp, 9 predicted proteins | sample MGYA00519772_ERZ827471 | MGnify/ENA primary metagenome ERZ827471 (study PRJEB31778, sample SAMEA3449315) | human gut metagenome | biome: human gut; feature: human-associated habitat; material: faeces | place: United Kingdom | collected 2010/2012 ... | reverse complement strand
TGATTTTCGGTGAACTCGTGCCAAAGCGTCTTGCGATGCACAACTCTGAGAAAATCGCACTTGGCGTATCCGGTCTTGTGACCACCGCCTCGAAAATTTTTGCCCCGCTGGTCGGACTTTTAACGGTATCGACAAACGGTATCCTGCGCCTTTTCGGCATTGACCCGAACGAGGACGATGATCAGGTAACAGAGGAAGAAATCAAGGCAGCATATGAAAAAGTAGATGATTTTTTAGTAGAAGTTATCCGCAAATCTCTTGTAAATATCCGTGAGTATCATGAGAAACAGAAGAGAAACAGCTGGTTTGATGCCAAACCGGACGGAACAATTCTTGGACAGAAAATGACAGCGTTAGCTTCAGTTGGTGTGTATGTACCAGGTGGAAAAGCTGCTTATCCATCCTCTGTACTTATGAATATTGTACCTGCAAAGGTTGCAGGTGTAGAGAAAATCGTGATGGTAACCCCTCCAAATAAGGAGGGAGAAGTAACACCAGCTACGTTAGTTGCCGCAAATGAAGCTGGTGCAACTCATATTTATAAAGTCGGTGGAGCACAGGCAATCGGTGCATTAGCTTATGGAACAGAGTCTATTGAAAAGGTTGACAAGATTGTAGGCCCTGGAAACATTTATGTTGCCCTTGCGAAAAAGGCGGTATACGGACATGTAAGTATTGATTCCATTGCCGGACCAAGCGAGATTCTTGTTCTTGCAGACGATACTGCAAATCCGCATTTCGTAGCGGCAGACTTACTTTCCCAGGCAGAGCATGACGAACTTGCCAGTGCGATTTTAGTGACAACAAGTAAGACACTTGGTGAAAAAGTACAAGAAGAAATTGAAGGATACTTAAAGAAGTTATCAAGAGCAGAGATTATCGAGAAATCCCTTGAAAACTTTGGTTATATTTTAGAGGCAGAGACTTTAGATGAAGCATTAGAAGTAGTAAATGCGATTGCGTCCGAACATCTTGAAATCGTAACGGCCAATCCATTTGAAGTAATGACTAAGGTAAGAAATGCCGGAGCTATCTTTATTGGAGAGTATAGCTCAGAACCACTTGGTGATTATTTTGCAGGACCAAACCATGTTCTTCCTACAAATGGAACTGCGAAGTTCTTCTCCCCATTAAATGTCGATGACTTTGTAAAGAAATCAAGCATCATCTACTATTCAAAAGATGCCTTAAAAGCAATTCACAATGATATTGAGACATTTGCACAGGCAGAGGGACTGACTGCACACGCAAACTCCATCGCTGTTCGTTTTGAGGAGGAGTAAAAATGGCAGAAAGAAAAGCACATGTAGAGAGAAATACAAGTGAGACAAAGATTATTGTTGACCTGAATTTAGACGGCAGCGGCAAATATGATATTGATACCGGAATCGGTTTCTTTGACCATATGTTAAATAGCTTTGCCAAACACGGCTTTTTTGACCTGACCTGTAAAGTGGATGGGGACTTAGAGGTAGACTGCCATCACACGATTGAAGATACTGGAATCGTACTGGGACAGGCTATACGTGAAGCGGTGGGAGATAAAAAGGGAATTCGCCGTTTCGGAAACTTTTTACTTCCAATGGATGAGACACTCGTACTTGGTGCAGTAGATTTATCCGGCAGACCATACTGTGTGTGTGACCTGCCATTTACCGTAGAGAGAGTCGGTGGATTTGACACAGAAATGGTACAGGAATTTTTCTATGCTATTTCTTACAGCGCAGCAATGAACCTTCATTTAAAATTAATGCATGGAAGCAATAATCATCATATTATGGAGGCGGCATTTAAGGCATTTGCAAAAGCTTTGGATGAGGCTTGTTCTTACGACCCTAGAATTACGGATGTACTTTCTACAAAAGGAGCATTATAAATGAAAAGCAAACTTTCTTTTGACGAATTTAAATTAAACAGCGATGGAATGATTCCAGTTATCACACAGGACTATAAGACCAATGAGGTTCTAATGCTTGCTTACATGACGAAGGAATCTTTTGAAAAGACATTAGAGACAGGAAAGATGACCTACTTTAGCCGTAGCCGTCAGGAACTTTGGACAAAGGGCGATACTTCCGGACATTACCAGTATGTGAAGTCTTTAGACATTGACTGCGATAAAGATACCATCTTAGCAAAAGTCGAACAGGTTGGAGCGGCCTGTCATACAGGAAACCGTACTTGTTTCTTTACAAGACTTGCGCAAGAGGAGTAAAATAATACAAATAAGGGAAACATAGAAATTATAAGAAATATAGAAAAAACAGATAGAGATTAAGATAAAAATTAAGATAAAAGGAAAGAAGCTGAAAAAGAAGATATGGGCGATTTAAAAGTAAAATATCAGAAATTACTGGATTATTTAAAAGGACTTGAATCAGTAGCAGTTGCTTTTTCCGGAGGAGTAGATTCCACCTTTCTTCTGGCAGCGGCAAAAGAAGCATTGGGGGATAATGTGATTGCGTTAACGGCAAAGTCCTGTCTTTTTCCGGAAAGCGAATCCGGGGAAGCACAACAATTTTGTAAAAATATTGGCGTAAAACAGATTGTGCTTGATCTTGGAGATACGGAACTTCCATCATTTCAGCATAATCCGCCAAACCGATGTTACATTTGTAAGAAAGGATTATTTCAGAAGTTTTTAGAAAAAGCGAAAGAAAACCAGATGGTCTGCGTAGCAGAAGGTTCTAACATGGACGATCTTGGAGATTACCGTCCAGGAATGCAGGCAATCACCGAACTTGGCATTAAAAGTCCTCTTAGAGCGGCAGAACTTACCAAAGCAGAAATTAGGGAACTTTCCAAACAGATGAATCTTCCAACATGGAGTAAACCATCCTTTGCCTGCTTAGCCTCCCGTTTTGTTTATGGTGAGACAATAACAAAAGAAAAACTTGCCATGGTAGAACGGGCTGAAGACCTTCTTAGAGAACAGGGATTTCGTCAGTTCCGGGTTCGTATTCATGGAACAAATGCCCGCATCGAACTCCTGCCGGAAGACATTCCAAGAATGTTAGATAGCGAACTTCGAAAAGAAATCGTAGATAAACTCAAAAGATACGGATTTACCTATGTATCTCTTGACCTGGAAGGCTACCGCACAGGAAGCATGAACGAGGTGCTGGTGTAGGAATTTTGACTGACAGACGGAAGTAGAAGGCTCTTATTATAGTATCTGTGACTTTAGTTACTGCGAGAAACAGAGTCATGAAAAGTCCCTTATGAACATCATTGATTTTGTTCAGCTGTAAAAAACACAGAAGTCACAAAATCAATGATGTTCATAAGGAACTTTATCGAATATTATACACTCGCAGCTCCGAGGCCACAGATACTATAATAAGAGCCTTCTACTTCCTGTCTTTGGCTGGAAAGGAATTACTATACCAGTGATAGAAGATTCGTCTGTTGTATCCACCGAATTAAATCAGAAAAAGGTTTACAGTTTTTTAGTAAATATGGTATACTAGCCTTATGTAACCAGAAACCATTTTCAGTATAAGAAGGAGGGCCCATTATGTCGGCTGTATTAAGTGCATTTGTTCAATATATCATAACGTTTATTTTGCTGGTAGCAGCCGCGGCCGGAGGCATTTTTTGTGGAAAGAAGTTAAGAACGAAGAAGAACATGGAAAGCAACACGGCTGGTACTGGAAATACATCAGGTAAATAATTTATATAGCGATATATTTCAGGGTGCTGACGGAGAACCAATTGTTTTCTGGCAGCACCCTTTCATGTCGGTATACCGGCAGCAATATATGAGATACTACAGGAGGACAGAATTTTGAAAAAGTATGGAGTAAATGAACTTCGAAAAATGTATCTGGAGTTTTTTGAGAGCAAGGGACATCTTGCAATGAAGAGTTTCTCATTGGTTCCACATAACGACAACAGTTTATTACTGATCAACGCAGGTATGGCACCACTGAAACCTTATTTTACAGGCCAGGAGATTCCACCAAGAAAAAGAGTGACAACCTGCCAGAAATGTATTCGTACAGGTGATATCGAAAATGTTGGTAAGACAGATCGTCACGGTACATTCTTTGAAATGCTTGGTAACTTCTCTTTTGGAGATTACTTTAAACATGAGGCAATCGCATGGTCATGGGAGTTCCTTACAGAAGTTGTAGGACTTGATGCAGACAGATTATACCCATCTGTATACTTAGAAGATGATGAGGCATTTGCCATTTGGAGAGACGAGATTGGAATCGCTCCAGAACGCATTTTCAAGTTTGGTAAAGAAGATAACTTCTGGGAACACGGTGCTGGTCCTTGCGGTCCTTGTTCCGAGATTTATTATGACCGTGGAGAAAAATACGGCTGTGGTAAACCAGGCTGTACAGTAGGTTGTGACTGCGACCGTTATATGGAAGTATGGAACAACGTATTTACTCAGTTTGAGAATGACGGACATAATAACTATACAACATTAAAACAGAAAAATATTGATACAGGTATGGGATTAGAGCGTCTTGCTGTTATCGTTCAGGATGTAGGATCTATCTTTGATGTAGATACTATCCGTTCCCTTCGTGATAAGATCTGTGAAGTAGCAAAGAAAACTTACAAAGAAAATGAGCAGGATGATATTTCTATCCGTCTGATCACAGACCATATCCGTTCCGCTACATTTATGATTTCCGATGGTATCATGCCAAGTAATGAAGGCCGTGGATACGTTCTTCGCCGTATTATCAGAAGAGCAGCCCGTCACGGACGTTTACTCGGAATCGAAGGTAAGTTCTTAGCAGAGCTTAGCAAGACAGTTATCGAAGGTTCTAAAGATGGTTATCCAGAATTAGAAGAAAAGAAAGATTTCATTTACAATGTTATCATTCAGGAAGAAGGCAAGTTTAATAAGACAATCGATCAGGGTCTTGCAATCCTTGCTGATTTAGAAGAATCCATGAAGGAAAAAGGCGTAAAAGAGTTAGATGGACAGGACGCTTTCAAACTTTACGATACTTATGGATTCCCATTAGACCTTACAAAAGAAATCCTTGAAGAAAAAGGATACACTGTAAATGAAGAAGCATTCCAGACTTGCATGAATGAGCAGAAAGAAAAGGCAAGAAGTGCAAGAAAGACAACAAACTACATGGGTGCTGACGTTACAGTTTATGAGTCTATCGACCCATCTGTAACAAGTACTTTCGTTGGATATGAGACACAGGAATGTGATTCTAAGATTACAGTTATGACAACAGACACAGAGCTTACAGAAGCTTTAACTGATGGACAGGCTGGAACAATCTTTGTAGACGAGACACCATTTTATGCGACAGGTGGTGGACAGCACGCTGACAGCGGTGTCATCACATGCAAAGACGGCGAATTCATTGTAGAAGATGTTGTAAAAATGCTCGGTGGAAAGATTGGCCATATCGGACATGTAACAAAGGGAATGTTCAAAGTTGGTGATACGGTAACATTATCTGTAAATAAGGCACAGAGAGCAGATACAGCTAAAGGGCACAGTGCAACCCATCTTCTTCAGAAATCCTTACGTACCGTTCTTGGAAATCATGTAGAACAGTCCGGTTCTTATGTAGATAAAGACAGACTTCGTTTCGACTTCTCTCACTTCCAGGCATTAACTGCAGAAGAACTTGCAGAAGTTGAAAAAATGGTAAATGAAAAAATCGCTGAAGACCTTACTGTAAGCACAGAAATCATGAGTGTTGACGAAGCAAAGAATACTGGTGCGATGGCATTATTCGGAGAAAAATATGGTGATAAAGTACGAGTTGTTACTATGGGAGATTTCTCCAAAGAATTCTGTGCAGGTACACATGTACCACATACAGGAGTAATCAAAGCATTTAAGATTATTTCTGAAACTGGTGTTGCAGCGGGCATAAGACGTATCGAAGCATTAACTGGTGACGGAGTAATGAAATATTATCTTGATGAGGAAAAAACTCTTCACGAAGCAGCAAAAGCAGCAAAGGCAGAGCCTCATAAGTTAGCAGAAAAGATTCAGTCCATGCTTGACGAAATCAAAGCACTTTCTGCAGAAAATGAGAAATTAAAAGACCAGATTGCCAAGAGCGAAGTTGCTGACGTAATGGATCAGGTAGTAGAAGCAGGCGATTACAAAGTACTTCCAGTATCCGTAAAAGACGTTGACATGAACGCACTCCGTACCTTAGGAGATGACCTCAAAGGTAAGATTGGCAGCGGTGTTGTTATCCTTGCTTCCGATATGGGAGGAAAGGTTAACTTAATCGTAACTGCAACAGACGATGCTGTAAAAGCAGGCGCACATGCAGGAAAGATTATCAAAGAAGCAGCAGCCTTAGTAGGTGGCGGCGGCGGTGGACGTCCAAATATGGCTCAGGCTGGTGGAAAGAATCCAGCAGGAATCAAAGCTGCATTAGAAAAAGCTGTGGAAATCGCGAAAGAACAGTTATAAGATGCAAATTCTGGGGTGTCTCAGGCAAGGGAGACGCTTTCAGTAAATAAACTATATTTGTGACTTTAGTCGCAGCGGTTTGAATACTCGCTTTTACACGCTTGTATCCAAACCTTGCTCCGAGGCCACAAATATAGTTTACTCTACAAATCAAAACGATGTTTCAGATATCCAGTTCTGAATAGTTTCTATGGAAAGATTTACAGCTTTTGCAATCTGTTCCGCGGACATTCCCATTTCAAGAAGGGCAAGAGTAGTTTCTCTTGCTTTTTTCAATTCCCCTTTTTGTACGCCAGATTGTTCACCTCGCAGAAATCCAAATTGCTCGCCTTCATTATAAATCTCTTCTAATTCCTGACACATTTGATTCACTCCTTCCTCTGTTTCCTTTAATTGATGTACTCTGCTTGCAAGAATATTACTATACATTTCATCCGCTTCTTTGCAATGTAAGTCATGCATTAAGCGGCCTAATTTGGTATCATCCTGTTTTTTCGAGTTTACATATAAAATATGTTGTCCATCTTGAAATATATCTTCGGTTTCTTTGATTCTTCTTTGTATGTGGCTGATTGGTCGGTTGTATCCAAGGACATCATTTTTAGTAATGAAAATGACATACGTTTCCGGCAGGCTGTCAAAAGGATTACCTGGATTCAGAAGATTCATATCTAATAGACCGCAGTGGTATCTGGCTCTTTTTGGAGAAGCACCATCGTTCTCACCTTGAATCTCCACATTAAAAAAATTATTCTCTGCATCCTTTGCCACGCAGTCTAAAATGGCGGAACGCCCCTGGAGATTTTTATAATCTTTCTGTAAAGTCTGGTCGATTACTTTTAGTTCCTTTTTGTTCATGATAACCTGAAGAATATATTCCGTACATGAGAGTTCCTTTAATACATTCCGCATAAAGATGTCATTCATTATCGTAAAGTGTTTTATCTTTTCTTTATATCTTTCGTAGCGTTGTTCTAAGCCTTCTGGCTGTAAGATTGTGGAATCTGCCATTTGCGCTACCTCCAATTATGATATATTAACGATTATTATATGACTATTATATACATAATTTGACATAAAAGTCAATGAGTATTTGAATCAGAATTTTGAACAGAAAAACCATGCCCTTCTGGAGAATTCCCATTTTTACCAACTGTGGATTTAAATTAGACAGAAAAAAGAAAAAATACGATATCCCAGATGCGGCTTCGGAGCATTTTAAGCATAGCGACTACAGAGCAGATGGGATATCGTATTTTTTCTTTTTTCGTCTACATCAAATCTACAGATCAGAATTCTTTTACCTTGGTAGCAATACTGGCAGGATTCTGTCCACAGGGAGTCAGTCTTGCAGATATCCCGATAACACTGCCAAAGGTAAATGCGGCAGAGAATATAAGCAACCCAAGAATCGTAAAAGATTCTTCCATGGATGCCGGACAGAAAGTCACCTGGGACTGTGTATACTTTGGAAGCTATCCGCAGAGTGAGGTAACAGCCCAAGATGGCAGTATTTATAATGCGTTGAAAAATGCGACAGGCTGGGATGAAAATAATGATATTATGATTGGAAAAACGAAGTATCGCAGATTAAAGGGGGAAGATGCGACATATGCTACAAGTGATTCTTCTTCCTATTATAACTGGAATGACAGTTATAAAACTTATCATTATTTTAAATACCAACCAATCAAATGGCGTGTTTTAAACAGGAATGGCAACGATGCACTTCTTCTTGCAGATGTTGCGCTAGACGATCAGCAGTATAATACAAACTGGGAAGATGTAACATGGGAGACGAGCAGTATGCGAAGCTGGCTGAATGGTTACGGGGCATCTGTGAATCAGCCAAAGACAGATTACAGCAGAAAGAACTTTATTAATTTTGCCTTTACGTCTAAGCAAAGAAATGCTATTAATACAACAAATGTTGTAAATGCCAACAATATTTCTTCCGGAACAGCCGGTGGAAATAATACCTCGGATAAAGTATTCCTCCTTTCCGAATCAGAAGTCTATAACACAGATACGGCAGCAAGCTATGGATTTACAAAATACTACAACCACATTATATATGATGAAGCGAGAAGAAGCCGATGCAGTACCTATGCGTATGCGATGGGGACATGGAGATATCATACAACAGATGCAGAGTATACAAAGTACAATGGAAATATTTGGTGGTGGCTCCGCTCGCCGGGCGGTTATTGTAGTAATGCGGCCGAAGTGAGCAATAATGGCTGGGTCTTTAGGTTTGGGAATTATGTCTACCATTATCATGGCGGTGTGCGTCCCGCTTTGCATTTGAATCTCTCATCCTCTAATCTCTATTCCTACGCCGGAACGGTATGCTCCGATGTGATGAAGACTGGGGAGAGCGGAACGGATAATCCAGTAAAACCAAGTGAACCCGATGAATCAGATACTCCAAACCAGCCCACTCAGCCCGATAAACCGGGAACAACTGTTACGGGAGATAAGACGGAAGAGAGTGATAAAGAAATAAAGGTGCAGGGTGGAGTCGATTTTACGGTTCCGGACAATATTCCAATTATAGGTGGCGGAGATGTCAGCTTTGATTACGGAAACTTTCCGGCAAGTTTCTGGAGAGAAGGTAATCAGTGGCGGATTGGAATTGGTGTCAGTGATCTTGATAAAATGATAGAGCAGAAAGGCTGGACAGATTTTAAACAATTTGTCAATACCCAAAAGAGATCGTATCAAAAGGGGATTCACTCTCTGCTTGCTTCGAAATTTGGAGTAGCAAGTATGGCAATGGAAAAAAGTGCGAATCTGAGTGCTTATGGGTATGCGGAAGGAACGATTACGTCATCAGGAGGGGTAACAACGACTGGTGGAAAGCTTTTTATTGAAATTAAAGGTTCTGCAAAAAAAGAATGGCAGATGCTAGTTGTTGTAGTTCCTGTTGTCATAAAAGTCAAAGGGGAAGCTGGTGTAAATGCTGACTTTTCAGTAGGGCTTGATTTTAATAAAAGTACAGTATATACCAAAGGAAAGGTAAAGATGACAATACCGGGAGTTCGTCTTACTGGAGGTATTGGTGTTGCCTATATTGCAGATATTTCTGTTTATGGAGAAGCGAAGAATCTTGTTACGGTAGAATCTGACGGAAAAAGCAGTGACCTGACAGCCTCTTTAGAGGGGGCGATGGGAGTCAGTGCAAAGGCGTTATGCTTGTCTTATGAAAAGGAGATTCTAAATGGTTCGTTGGATTATTATTCTTCAAAGAAGAAGTCAAAAGCCAGAATGTATTCTGGTGTGTTGCCGAAGTTAGAACCGGAGGCAAAAGATTATGAAATACAAAGAGTAGATTCTTCTTCGTGGAATGGTTCTGCTATTACAGAACAAACAGCGAAGCCACGTTCGATAAAGCGTGCTGCTTCTGCAAAAAATACATCTGGAACAGTAACAACATTGCTGTCTGATGTGTATGCCAGTGCAAAGCCGCAGCTTTTGCAGACGGCAAGTGGAAAGAAACTCCTTATTTTTACAACGGACATGGGCGACAGAACAACAGGGAATCATACAGCAGTAGTATATTCTATTTATAATGAACGTGGGTGGAGTATACCTAAGCTGATTGATGATGATGGAACGGCAGATTTTGATGCAGTAGCAGCAGTAGATGGAGAGAATGTATACGTTACATGGATTAATGCAAAGCGGACTTTTACACCAGAAGAAGCGAAGTCTAAAGATTTTATGACAAAGCTTGCAGCTACGACGGAAGTTCACGTAGCAAAAATCGCATTAAATGGAAATGCCGGAACAGTGACAAAGTATCCGGCTATTACGGATAATACCATTGCGGATTTACATCCGTCTATTACAGTGAAAAATCATGTGCCATATATTGCATGGAACAGCAATAATGCGAATGATATTTTAAAGGGAACCGGAACAAATACAGTTTATCTTGCTTCTTTAAATGGAAATGCATTTACAACAAAGAAGTTATCAGAAGAGAATAAGCCGGTACAGTCTGTTGCTATTGGCAATTTAGATAATGATGTAGTGACAGCTTATACGTTGAATTCTGGTACCGAGGAAAGTCCGCAGGTACAACTGATGGCGGTTAATGCAGGGGGACGAACAACCATTGCAAAAAATGGACAGAATGTTTCTCCTTCTTTTGCAAAAATAGATGGAAGTTCCGTTCTTTTATGGTATGCACAGGATGCGGAAGGCAGTTCCTTAAACTATATTGATACTATAGATGGAGAGGTAGAAAGCTACATAGAAGACGATGCGGTTATTTCCGCAGATTATACGGTAGTAGATGGTGGAGATAGCCAGCTTCTCATCTGTTCATCGGAGAAAGAAAATGCAGAAGAAGCTGGAAGAAATCTATATGCCTATGTAATAAGAGATGGAGAAGTTTACGAACCAGTTACTTTAACAGATTTAGAAGGTTATGCAGCAGTGCCGAGTGGTATCTGGAATGGAACGGCGTATGAATATTTATTTACAAGAGCCGATGTAAATATTGCAGAGAATACTGTAAAAGAAAATACGGATTTATGTATCACTTCTGTAGTGCCACAAAGCAAACTTGTCATCGGGGATATTGATTACGCGCAGGAGAAATTGATGCCGGACGAGGATACTTCTATCACCATACCAGTGAAAAATAATGGATTAACAAACTGTGGTGAGGGAAAAGTTCAGATTATCTATAATGGCAACGTCATTGGACAGGCAGACTTGGAAGCTGGAATAACATCAGGAGAGACACAAAACGTTACGGTAGACCTTACTGTACCAGGGGATGCGGCAGCGAAAGAAACATTAAAAGTAGAAGCAATCTCTGATAAAAATACAACAGCAGATTCTACAAAAAATATTCAGTCGGCCGGAAGTGAACTTGCGCTTTCTGTTAAACAAGAAGATGATGATATTACAGTAGCAATAGATAATAACAGTGCCTTTGATACGACAGCAGCACTTACTTTAAAAGCTGGGGATGCTTCTGGTAAAGTATTAAAAACAATAAATCTTGGAAATGTGGAATCCTATGGTATGGTAGAAAAAACATTTACAAAAGAAGAATTGAAAAAACTCGGAAGTGATACGGTTTACATGGAAGTTAGCGGAGATGCAGAAGAAAGCATAAAGTCTGATAATACAGCATTTGTATATGTAGGAACAGAAGAATTAAAAACACTGGATTATCTCACCGCAACAAAGACAAAGGTTACTTATACTAAAGGTGAGAAGTTAAATCTGAATGATTTGGAAGTGACTGCAGTATATACCGATGGAAGTAAGGCAAAAGTAACAGGTTATACAACAAATGTGAAAAATATCGATATGTCTAAAACAGGCAAAAAGCAACTGGAAATTCTTTACGAAGAAGTTGGAATCGGACGAAAAGTGGTTATGCCAATTACGGTAGAAAATGCGAAGCCAAATACACCAAAACCGAATGCTGGTAAAAAACCGTCAAAGAAAGTAAAGGTAACCTCAATCCGCCTTTCCGGCCTCTCCAAACAGATTGCCGCAGGCAAAAAGCTTACTCTAAAAGCGGCTGTTTTACCAAAGACTGCTTCGAATAAAAAGCTACTCTGGAAATCCAGCAATACAAAAGTTGCAACCGTAACGCAAGGTGGAGTTGTTACACTGAAAAAGAAAACTGGCGGTAAGAAAGTAACGATTACGGCAACAGCAACGGATGGCAGTAAAAAATATGCTTCATGGAAGATTACATCTATGAAAGGCATTGTAAAGAAAATTAAGATAACAGGAAGTAAGCCAGTAAAAGCAGGCAAGAAACTAAAACTAAAAGCTAAAGTAACTGCCACAAAGAAAGCAAATAAAAAACTTCTCTGGACATCAGGCAATACCAAATATGCCACGGTAAATGCTAAGGGAATTGTAACAACGAAGAAATCAGCCAAAGGAAAAACGGTAAAAATTACAGCGATGGCAACAGATGGAAGCGGAAAAAAGAAGACCGTAAAAATCAAAATGAAATAGCTTCTGATTTGTGAGGCTGTGAAACAGACGAACCCGCCGCTATAAGAAAAGTGAAAGCCAGATTGCCCGAAGAATAATTGAAAAGAACCCCTAAAAAATTTATTGATTTGTTCCGTTGTGCTAAACGCTCCATTTTGCCCAATAGTACAGAAACTTCGGAGAAAGCAGTCCGAAGTTTCTATGGTCAAAATTCCACAGCACAAAGTCACAAAATTCAATAAATTTTTTAGGGGTTCTTCCTCGTATTATTTGAGCAATCCGACAGAAAATTTACAGCGGCTGACTATTCCAAATCCTACAAATCAGTTGAAAAAGATTTGGAGAAGGGGATAGGAGAAATAGGAATTCTGGCAAATTACTTTTCAAAGAGATTGACACCTAAAATAATATGCTAATCCCCTTGAATCAACCGGAAAAAGGCAGATTTTTATCCACTTGTAATTCAGGTTATTATCGTAAAATGGTTATGATATTATAACAATATCTTACGCGTCAATCTTTAATATTTTATTGCCCGGAAAGCCACGACCTATTGGTGAATCTCCAAATCCGCTAAGATTAATTCTGATTTTACTTCTACAGCCAACAAACAGCCCGCAGCAAATCAGAATCCCTTTACCATTTTTTCGTTTTATTTTTTGTTATTTTCACCTTTTTAGCGGACAATACCTTAATGGCATTTTTCTTCCCTTTTTTTGCAGAGACAGTATTTCCACTGACAATAACAGTTCCTAATTTTTTAGAAGCGTTAGAGCGTACAAAAATACCCTGCTGTCCGCCCTTTACAGTATTATTTGTAAGGCTGATAACATTTTTAGTAGTTGCTTTTGGAGCGGAGCCTTTTTGGTAGGCAACAGCAAGGCCGACAGAGTAAGAGTTGCGGCTTTTTGGTGTTTTGGTTGTGATGCGGCAGTTCTTTACTGTGGCACTTTTTGTATTGAAAAGAGCAATGGCTTCTGCCGAGATTCCGGTAACGTTACAATTTTCAATGGTGATATTGGAATGATAATTTCTGGCTTTACGGTACTTAGCTTCATTGCCTGCGCCTGCAAAGTTAGCACAAATACCGCGGGCACCCTGAATCGTACAGTTTTTTACGGTGATATTTTTACATGGCGTACCATTGCAAAGCTTTTTACTAAGACGGTAAAGGCCAGGTGCAGTAGTCGGGCTTGACAGGTCAATCTGTAACTGTTCTTCCACGCAGGTTTTGGAGCATTTGCCCTGTGCTTTGAGGGTACAGTTATTAACTACGACATTGCTGCAGGAAATGAGCTCGATTCCATGTCCCTTATAATTAGTATATACCGTAGCATTATTAATAGAAATGTTTGAGGCATAACTGATACGCATCATAGTACCAGCTAATCCACTGGAGGAAGAATTCTTCCAGATGCCGCCGTTGATTGTAAGATTTTTAAAGTTTGTGTAGGAAGCAGCAGTTGGATCGTTGATAATAACTCCTTTATCAGAGGTAATGGTATGTTTACCAGCGTTGATTGTTGTATTATTTCCTGGACGCAAATAAGTATCAATATGAATATTATTATTGATATTGATTACCTTTTTTTCATTCCCTTCCATTAAAAGATTTAATGCTCGGCGGTTATCGGCTGCATTCCCAATAGGAACGAAGTTGTAAACAGAGCCTGTTCGGTAGGCGATTACTTTTCTTTTAAATGTGATAGCAGTACCAGATGCAGCAGTTACCGTTTGTGTACCAGCTGTATTTGCAAAAAAAGTAGTGCTGACAGTGAGTGCAAAGATGGTGCTAAGTAAGATTTTTCTTAATTTTCTCATAGTATTCCTTTCTCATAAATGGTGACACATATTTGGAAAAATATCTTTCTATTAGTTGTTTAAAGCCTCTAATTGTGCAAAAAATCCCGGATAGGAAACATCCACGCAATCAGAATCGGTAATTATGGTTTCGCCATCGGCGTTCAGTCCTGCAATGGCAAATGTCATGGCGATACGGTGATCCATAGAACAGTTGATTTCGGCTCCATGAAGAACAGGAATAGACTCTTCTGAGCGGCTGTTAATAATAAATCCGTCATCGGTATCAATAACATCGGCATCCATCGCAGTTAAGTTCTCTGTCATGATCGCGATACGGTCGGATTCTTTTACACGAAGTTCGTGAGCATCTTTGATGATGGTTTTTCCTTTTGCAAAGCAGGCCATAAGGGCAATGACAGGCAGTTCATCAATAAGAGTAGGGATAATGCTTCCTCCCACAACAGTTCCGTGAAGTTCACTTGTTTTTACAAGAAGATCAGCAACAGGCTCCCCGCCTTCTTCGTGGGTATTTAATAAAGTGATGTCTGCACCCATGTCCTGACATACCTTTAAAATTCCAGCACGAGTATCATTAATGCCAACATTTTTAATTGTGATTTCAGAATCTGGAGTGATTAAACCAGCTACGATGAAAAATGCAGCAGAAGAAATGTCTCCTGGAACTTCGATATGCTGTCCATGTAATGTCTCTGGCGGAGTGATGGTACAGGTGTTTCCATCCGATACGATATCTGCACCAAAGGAACGGAGCATTCTTTCTGTGTGATCTCTTGAAAGAGCAGGTTCTGTGACGCTTGTCTTTCCTTCTGCATATAATCCGGCAAGAAGAACACAGGATTTTACCTGGGCAGAAGCGACAGGAGAATCATAATGAATGGCATTTAAAGTATGTCCTTTAATAGAAAGAGGTGCACAGCCATTATTGTTAATACTTGTGACATCAGCTCCCATCATGGAGAGAGGTTTCATGATTCTTCCCATAGGGCGGGAATTTAAAGAAGCATCTCCACTTAAAACAGTATCAAAATCCTGACCGGCAAGAATACCGGAAATAAGGCGGGTTGTTGTGCCGCTGTTGCCGACATCTAAAGTCTCTTCTGGCTTGCTGAGTCCGTGAAGCCCTTTTCCATGTACATAAATGGTTTCGTCCTTTTCTTCGATAGAAATACCCATCTTGCGGAAGCAATCAATGGTAGAAAGGCAGTCAGCCCCTTTTAAGAAGCCATGAATCGTAGTTGTTCCCTCAGAGAGAGAGCCGAACATAATGGCTCTGTGGCTGATTGATTTATCTCCGGGAACGGTGAGTGTTCCTTTCAGGCTGGTAGTTCGTGTTATCTTTTTCATAAATAGATCCTCGTTTTCGTTCGTTTTATATAACTGGTCAGTACATTAGTTTGCTATTATACTGAAGCGTGTTTAAACACGCTCTAATACATGATAGTTATAGTCATAACTGATTATAATGTGACATCCTCCCCCACCTCAGCAAGTTTGGTTCTCGTTCGATAACACTACTGTGCTAAGCATAAGCGAGCTATCC
>ERZ827471.1280-NODE-1280-length-15767-cov-3.127228_pt1 | contig 15767 bp, 19 predicted proteins | sample MGYA00519772_ERZ827471 | MGnify/ENA primary metagenome ERZ827471 (study PRJEB31778, sample SAMEA3449315) | human gut metagenome | biome: human gut; feature: human-associated habitat; material: faeces | place: United Kingdom | collected 2010/2012 ... | reverse complement strand
GAGAGGCAGCAGAGCGTTTATTTACTGCATTGGGATGTACAGTGACTGTAGATTCAGAGAAAAATGATGTATATATTAATATCAAAGAATAAATCCGTATAGTTATGTCTAATAACGGAACAGATACAGTAAGATTTATCAAAAATCCTCATGGTAATGTTGTATCTACTTCAAATAATGACAAAATGATAATATTACAAAAACAGGTTATTGTAACTTTATTAAAATTAAATGATATAAACAAAAAGTAAAAGAAGAAAGAAGGAATACAAAATGAAAAAAATATTAGCAAGTGCTTTATTAGTAACATTACTTATATCGGCAATGATGGGAGTAGCATCTGCACAAGTGGTTGAAAGTTATAATGCAGATGTGATGACGACTGCAAGTAATGCTGAAGTGGAAAATCCGGGTGTGTTTGAAGGAATAGAACTTCCGTTTAATACATATAAGCAAAGCTATCAAAGAACGACGTACTGGAAGTTTGAATTGGATGAATCAGCAGAGGTGAATTTCTTGTTTAATGCTCCGACCAATAAAAATTTTTCAGCAGTAGTATACAACGAGAACGGTGTTTATGCGTATGAAGAAGCAAATGAAATATCTGAAATGTCAGTTTATCTTGATGCAGGAACATACTATGTAAAGACAAATGTTCCGTCAATTGGTGAGGATTGTATTCAAATAAGAATATGGAAATAATATAAAAATTATAATAAATGAAAATATCTATTGATTATTATTCATTTATAAAGATAGGAGATGATAAGTTTGGAAAAAGACTATAATAATTTTAATCCTAATTACCCTCCATATATGGATTTTGGAATTTCACCTGATATGAACGATATGTATAAAGACCCTATGTTTAATCCAATTATCCAATATGAACAGGCATATACATATTATAAGTATTTATGTATGCAAATGGATTATAAAATTAAATGCAAGGAATATGAAAAGCTCTGTAATAATTCTTCTAGTAGAAGAGAACAAAAAATTGAATAAAAAAATTAATAGACTGCTTACTTATAATTTGTAAACAGTCTATTTTTTTTATACTATTAGCTTAAAACAGCTAGCACAATTATTCCTAAAATAATTCTATAATATCCAAATACTTTAAAGTCATGTTTTTTAATATAATTCATCAAGAATTTAATAACAAACATAGATACTATAAATGATACAAACAGTCCTACTAAAAGAACTATTAATTCTATACTTGTAAATCCTAAACCAAATTTAACTAATTTTAATAAACTTGCTCCTAACATAGTTGGAATTGCTAAGTAAAAAGTAAATTCTGCTGCATTTTCTCTTGATAGACCTATTAATAATCCACCTATAATTGTTGCTCCTGAACGTGATGTTCCTGGAAAAATTGCTGCTAATAATTGAAATACTCCTATTATTAAAGCATCTTTATATGTAATTTCTGAATTTTTTTCTCTTTTCTTTTTTCCTTTTTTATTCCAATTTTCAATAATTATAAATGCTATACCAAATACAATTAATGCTATTGCTATACATGTTGGATTATAAAATAGTTTTTCAAAAAATTCATCAAATGCTAATCCTATTATAGCTGCTGGTACACATGCAACTAAAATTTTCCCCCATAAATCCATTGTGTTTTTATTGAAATGAGATAAAAAACCTGTTGATTTTATTCCTTCTCTTTTATTTTTAGTAATTGGCCATATCTTTTTCCAGTATATCAATACTACTGCTAAAATAGCTCCAAATTGTATTACAACCTTAAACATTTCCCAAAATTCTGGTGATACTTGTTCAAATTTCATAAATTGTTGTAATAATATTAGATGACCAGTACTACTGATTGGTAACCATTCTGTTATTCCTTCTACAACTCCAAATAAAATTGCTTTTAATATTTCTATAAACATATTTTTCTCCCTTCTTATTTTTTGTTACAAATTACAGTTTAGTAATAAATTATTGTAACATTTCTTTATTTATATATTTAAAACATTAAATACTATTTCTTTTATATTTTTTGCAACTGTAACTGGTGCAATTTTTCCGAGGTAGTCCTAAAGCTTCAATAAAGTTCATCTTTTCATTTTTCATAAAGTTTCTATTTATACCAAATGGTTTTGATGCTAAATCAATTATTAATGCATCTTTTCTAATATTTTTTAATTCCTCTTCTTTTAGTATTATTTTTGGTATAGTGTTAATTATTATATCATATTTTCTTAATATTTCTTTTTTATCTTTAATATTTTCAAATGTTATTATCTCATTTCCATACGCTTTTCCCCATGCCTCTTCTATACTGTTTGTTGGTATAACTGTTGTTTTTAAACTTAAAGATTGCATTTTATATGATAATATTTTTCCTATTCTTCCAAATCCCATAATTAGACATCTTGAATTTTGTATTATATTTTTAGTGTTTTCAATAATAATCTTTATTGTTGCTTCTGCTGTTGGTACTGTGTTTAATATTGCAAATTCTTCATTTTTTAGTATGTCAAAAAATTTTATATTTTCTTTATCAAATTTTTCTTTAATTTCTTTTGAAATATTACCCGTAAAAATTGTTTTTCCTTTTATTTTATTTATTATTTCTTTTATTTCTAATTTTTCTTCTGAAAGTGGTGTATTAATGTTCTTATCATCTTTTGAAAAAGGTAAAGCTGTGATTATTATTTCTGCTTTATTTATTCCTTGGTCTAAATTTTCACATTGTATAATTTGTTGGTTAAAATCTTTTTCCAAAAATCCTCTTTCTAAGCCATAAGTATATACTAACATTCTTTCTTTTGCAAGTATTTTTGCTAATTCAATATTTCTAAAATCTCCTCCTATAAAACAAAACTTCATAAATCTTTTTCCTTTCTTACTTAATTAAAAAGCTTACATTTGTTATCTCAATATTTTACTCACATAAGCCTTTATACTAATATATTTTATTATCATTATCTTATGAGTATATTGTTTTAGATTTTAGGTTATTTTTACCCCTTTTAATAAATCAATCTGTTTTATTTACTAGCTAAACTGCAAGTATTCTTATTATTGTATATTTTTCACCTCGCCTTTTGCACAATATCAATAATATCAGAAATATATTCTCCTATAATTGGTATATTTAAAGTTACAATTTTCTGTAAAATTATAATCAAAATAGCTGTTATAATTGTAACTCCTATTCCTATCCCTACACCTCTTGCTATTCCTGCTAAAAAATTTCTTTTTATGATTTCTTTTTTATTGCCTAAAATATAACTCCAATCTTCTATGTTGCTCTTTTGAAATATGTTAATTAAATTGTCTATTGAATTTTGTAATCTTTCCTTTTGTTTCTTTTTTATCTTCTTCCTAGATATTCTTAAGTTATTATACATTTTTTTACAAATATTAAACATAAAAAATCCACCTTTTTATTATAGTGGATTTTTTAATTTTTTTTATTCATTTTTATTCTAATACATTACTACTATTAGTGTTATTAATATTAGTTTTTGTATTATTTACTTTTTCATTATTTTCTTTTTGATTATTTTCATTCATTGTATTTTCATTTAATGTATTTGTGTTCTGATTTTTTTGATTGCTTTTCATTTTATCTAAAGATTCTATTAAAGATTGTAATTTTTGTATGTCTTTCCCCATCATTTCCCAATCATTATTATTATTAGATTCAGTTAAATTTTTATTTGCCTTTATTATAGAATCAATTAATCCTTCAATATCTTCTGTATTTTCTACTTCTATATCAACTGCATATTTTGATAATAAATTTTGCAATGCTTCTTGTAATGAATTTCCTATTGCTACTTTATTTCCAGAAGCAACTATTACTTTTTTCAATACTGGTGGAGCTGATTCATTTAGCATTGTTTGATATATTGGTTCTACATATAATAATGTATTTTCTATTGGTACTATTATCATATTTTTTGTAATCTTTGTTCCCGTTGTTTCTAAAGACTGTAATTCTGCTGATATTGATTCATCTTCTTTTATTTGTTTATCTAGTTGCATTGGACCAACAATATTACTATCTGCTGAAAATTTATATAATTTCAATTTATTATTTGAACCATCTGTACTTCCTACTAAATATGAAATTATATTTTGTTTTTCATTTGGTGTATACATTTGTATTAATCCTAGTTCATTTTTATTGCCAATTTTAACCATTGTATAATATGGTTCTAAATATGTACCTGTTGATTTTGTTGAATTTACTGTATTATATTTTGCAGTATCCCATAAGTCATCTCCTCTATATAATACTTCTGGTTTTACATTATGATAAACTTCTAAGATTTGTGATTGTATTTTATATAATAGCTCTGGATATACAAAATGTTTTGCAATGTCTTCTGGTATTTCTTCATCTAAATCTTCAAATAAACTACCATATATATGATTATATGCCATTGCTATTGGGTCTGTTCTGTCTGTTATATAAAATTTCATTGTTCCATCATATGCATCTATTATTACTTTTATTGAATTTCTTATATAATTTATATCTCTAGTTTTTCCTTCATGTTGTAAGTCCGTATATTGAGAATATGGATAACTACTTGAAATTGTATATGCATCTAATACCCAATATATTTTTCCATCATCACTTATAACTGTATATGGATTTTCATCATACATTAAATATGGTAATGCTTTTTTAGCTCTTTGAATTATATTTCTATTTATTAAAATCTTACTTTCATTAGTTATTTCACTAGAAAAAGCTAAATTTATATCGTTTTTGTAAATTCCTAATACTAATCTATCTAAAAAACTTAGTTGTAACCCTGCTTGACCATTATATGTAGATGTTTTATCATTTCCAAATTCATCTGTATAATCGTATTCTTGTTTGTTTTTAGTATTTGTTGCTATTATTCCTTCATTTCCTGTATTAAAATATGTACGAGGTTCTTCAATATTTACTTTTTCGTCTTTACCTGATACATCTTTTTGTATGTATTTTACATTTCCACTTTCAGTTGTTTCTGATGCAGAAGTTAGTATTTCTCCCATACCATGTGTATATTCATATGTTTTATTACTATATGTTCTTCCTGTATTAGATATTTCTCTAGGTGATACATATACTAATTCTTCTTTATCGCCAACTTTATATTTTGCTAAGTTTGCATATCTATATGTAAAATATCCTGTATTTGTTTGGTTATTTTTTAATGTTGATAACACTGCCTCTTTACTTACTATTGGTATATTATTTAATGTAAATTGGTTTTCATTTATTTCTTTTTCTGTTATAGTTCCTGAATATTCAAGATTTTCCTCTTCTATATTTAAGTTATATGCATTTTTTGTATTTTCTATATTCTCAGCTAGATATTTCTTTTCTTTGTCTAATTCATTTGTTCTTACAAATATTAAATCAAATCCAACCATTACTACAAAAAGTGCTACTAAATATATTGGTATAACTGCTAAATTTTTTAATATTTTTGCTGTATTTCTTTGTTTGAAATATTTTAAAGCTCTATATGCAAAAATTATTATAACAAATGCAAAAATTACATATCCCCATAGTTTTATAGTCGATTCTGTTATTCCTGCTCCAGTTATTTCAATTTCTCCATCTACTGTTAAAATTTTTCCTAACATTAAATTTTGTGAATTTAAAACTGTAATTATTGCTACTGCTATTATTATTAATAAAGCATTTCTTGTAAGTTTTTTCATAAATAAACTTTCTTTTAGCATATTAGGGTCTACACCATCAAAATATCTATTAAATACAATTATATAATATACTGCCATATATACTGTTAATCCTACAACAATACCTAAAAAATAATATACTAGCATTTCAATTACTGGCTTTTGAAATATGTAATATGCAATATCTAAATTAAAAATTGGGTCTGTTAATCCAAAACTTGTATTTGCTAATGCAAGCATTATTTTTTGCATCATAACTCCAGACATAACTGCACTTACAATTAGTGATATTACTAGAGCTAATGATTTATTAAGTATTTTGGGCATTGGCTTTTTTTCTTTTTCAAAAAATGGTTTTAACCCCTTCTTAATTCCCCTATTTGTAAAGTAAATTGCAAAGAATAATAATATAAAGTTAATTCCCATTATGCTATATCTGTATATTAGGTTTGTATTAAAAACTTCTACATATTTTTGTCCTAATTCTTGATATTCTAAATAACTTCCTCTTACTTGAATATAACTTACCATTGCAAACAATACAATGAATATTATTACAGCTATCATTCTAATTTTACTTTTCTTACTTTTTTCTTTAGTTGTTGTAGAACTTTGTTTACTTTCTTGTTTTTGATTATTTGCTTTTGTATTATCTATGTTTTCATTTATTTCTTTTTGGCTCACAAAAACTTCCTCCTTATCTATATAATTGCTTTTACAAATTCTTCTGAATTAAAGATTTCCATATCATCAATTTGTTCTCCAACTCCTATGAATTTAACAGGAATTTTATTTTCTTCTACAATCCCTATAACTACTCCACCTTTAGCTGTCCCATCTAATTTTGTAAGAACTAATCCTGTTATATCAGCCTCTTCTTTAAAGGCTTTTACTTGTGAAATAGCATTTTGTCCTGTTGTTCCATCTATTACTAATAACACTTCTTTATCAGCTTCTGGCATTTCTTTATTTATTACTTTTTGAATTTTATTTAATTCATCCATTAGATATTTCTTATTATGCAATCTTCCTGCTGTATCAACAATTAATACATCTGCATTTTTTTCTTTAGTTATTTTTAATGCATCATAAACTACTGAAGCTGGATCTACTCCTTCATCTCTTTTTACAATATCAGCACCAGACCTCTTTGCCCATATCTCTAATTGTTCAACTGCTGCTGCTCTAAATGTATCTGCTGCTGCAACTACAACTTTTTTACCATCTCTTGATAATCTACTTGCAATTTTTCCTATTGATGTTGTTTTTCCAACTCCATTTACTCCTATAACTAAAATTACTGATGGTTTGGTATTTAAATGCAAGTTAATATCTGTAACATCTAATATTTTTTGCATTTCTTCTCTTAAAGCTTGTTTTACTTCTGTTTCATCTTGTATTTTTTCTTTTTTTATTCTTTCTCTTAAATTTCCTATAATTTTTATTGATGTATCCATTCCTATATCTGACATTATTAGTATTTCTTCTAATTCGTCTAAAAATTCTTCATCTACTTTTCTAAAATTGCTAAATACATTATTTATTTTCTCGTCAAATGATTTTTTTGTTTTATTTAAACCATTTTTTAATTTATCGAAAAATCCCATTTTCTTTCTTTCCTTTCAATGTAAAATTTAACACTATACATTTTAACACATATTTTTGATTTTTTCCATATTTTTGGGGATTTTTATTAATATATGCAATAATAATGCACTTACCAAAAAAATGAAAACTAAATTTAGTTTTCATTTTTTCTACTTTTTTAATACCCTTTTTCTTTTAGGTTATTTAAAATACTTCTCTTTCTAATAAACATTCTATATTTATATCACTTATTTTACTTATTAAACTCTAAAAAATCTTTTGCTACTTTTTCAAGTGCCTTTCCTCTTGGACTTATTTTTTCTTTTTCTTCTATTGTTCTCTCTGCTAAAGTTTTCCCTTCATATTCGAATATACTATCAAATCCAAATCCATTTGTTCCTCTTGGATATACAACAGTTCCATCAAGAGTATATGTATATGAAATTTCTTTTCCTTCACAATCAATTACAGCAATTACCGCTAAAAATTTTGCTTCTGCTTTTTCTCCTACTTTGTTTACAATATGTTTCCAAAATTCTTTTTCATCACAATTATTTTCAGATGTCCAACTAAGCATTTGTCTTTTTGTATAAACTCCTAATTTATCTTCACCTAATAGTGGTATAGTAATTCCAGAATCATCAGCAATGATAATGTCTCCTTTTTTTATATTGTTTTTTATAAAATTATATAATGCTTTTGCTTTTATAATAGAATTTTCTTTAAATGTTTTTCCGTTTTCTTCTGGTTCTTGAAATTCTTTTAATGAATTTGGCATTATGATTTCTGCATTTGAAAAGAATTTTTTTATTTCTTCAATTTTTCCTTTATTGTTTGATGCTAAATAGATTTTCATAAACTTTTCTCCTTTGCAAAAGATTTTACTTATTGGAGCCAATAAGCAGAATCGAACTGCTGACCTACGGGTTACGAATCCGTTGCTCTACCAACTGAGCTATATTGGCATATATATGGTACTCTAATATTTAGAGTACCATTTTAATTTTATTTAAATCTTTTTCCTTTATGTTTATTCTTTTTTACTTTTTCTTCTTTATAATCATCATCAAAATTTGTATTATACCCTTCTAAGAATTTTCTTTTTAATTCTTCTTTAGCTGTTGTTTTTACTTCTTCTATATTTTCAGAATCTTCTTCCTTAAATTCTTTTTGTTCTTCATTATTATTATTTTCATTTTCCATAAAATTATTTTCAAATCCATCATTATGATTATTTATATTTTCATTTTCAAAATATTCATCATCTTTATCATTTAATTTTGAAAATGGAATTGCTGAAAATTCTTCTGCATATGATTTACTTTTTTGATGTTTTATAATTAGTATTATTATTATAAGTAGTATTACTCCTCCTGCTATTCCTCCTATTAGTAGTAATTTCTTTTGCTCTTGTTGTTTTCTTTGTTCTTCCTGCTTTGCTATTGCTTCTTCATCGATTTTACTTTTGTTTATATTTATTTGATATGTAGCTATATTTTTACCATCTTTATCTGATACTAGTATAGTAACTACATTTTCTCCTTCTTTTAAGTCTTCATTTCCTACTATCTCTGCTGTATAAGTTGGTTCTGTCACTATTGCTTGTATATCTAATGCTGTTTTTTCTCCAATATATTTAGTAGAATATTCATATACATTTGTTGTAAATTTTGGTGTTAATTCCAAGTTTTCTACTTTTAATTCAGATAATCCTTCTTCAACTTTTTCTGTCGTTTGTGAAACTTCTTCCTTGTTTTCTCCTTCTCTTTTTACATTTATAGTGTAGGTCTTTGTTGTTCCATCACTAGCAGAAACTACTACATCTATTTTATTTTCTCCTATTGCCAATTTTTGGGTACCTGTTCCAGAAATTTTCGCACTAGAATTCTTAGCTGTTGCATAAACTTCTATACTTTGTGTATTTTCTGGCACAGTTACATCATAACTAGTTTTATTAGGTGAAAATCCTGAAAAATCATTTGGTTTTATTCCTAAATTACTTAAATCTGCACTTGTTGTGTCTACTGCTGCATCTCCTGTTACTTTTACATTTATTGTTCTAGAGTATTTTGCTTTATTAGCTCCAGTATCTGTATCTTTTGCCATTCCTGATATTGTTATTGTAGCACTTCCTGCACTTTTTCCTGTTATTGTTATTGGGATTGAATTATCTGAAATACTATTAGCACCAGTTGCAGTTGCTACTTCTGGATTTGATGAAGTAATGTTAACATCTCCAGTAGTATTATTTGCTATCATATTTACAGTAGTACTTTTACCAGCTTCCACATTTACACTAGCTGATGACATCGATATAGATGCATATACATTATTTTGTAATCCAAAAGCCAAAGCAATTACCATTAATATAACTATTAAACATTTACTTTTTACATTTTTTTTCATAAGTACCTCCAATTATTTATTATTCGATTTTATTTTCTTTTTTTCGATACTCTCATTATAGCATTTAGAAATTCTTTAGTCAATTAAAAAATATTAAAATATAAAATGACTCCAAAATACCATCACTTAACAGTATTTCAGAGCCTCTACTCATTCCTCTACTTATAAAAATCAAATAACCATCAAAAAATCCTCAAAATATCATTATAGGTCACATAAATTGATAATGCTATCAAAATTGAAAAACCAAGTAATTGAATATTTATTTCTATCTCCTGTTTCATAGGCCTTCTTCTTATGGCTTCTATCAACAAAATCAAAATTTTACCACCATCCAAAGCTGGTATAGGCAATAAATTAGTAACTCCCAATGATAATGAAATCAATGCCATCATATAGATAAAATCTTGCCATCCACTAGTTTTAGCTACTGCTTCTGATATTCCTACTGGTCCCATCATTTGATTTATTCCAACTCCACCTGTAAATAGCTTTTTGACATTATCTAATATTGAAAAAGCAAATTCTTTAGTTTCCATTGCACCATATATACACCTATTCCAAAATGTATCTGGTGCTTTTTTCATATTAACTCCTATATAGTAAAAAGAAATATAATCTGGAGTTAACTCTATTTTTATCTCCTCATTTCCTCTTTTTACAGTTAATAACATTGTTCCCAATCCTTTTTGTTGCAAAATATCTAAGACCTTATTTGAATCTTGATTTGTTTCTTCATTATTTATTTTTAATATTACATCATTTGCTTTTATTCCTTGTCTTTCACTACTACTTCCTTTTTCCACTGCTATTACTTGACATTTTTCATCTAAATACATTCCGAGTTACTCGATTTTTTACTTCTGTTGGCTTTACTTTAAAATCAAGCATCTCATTATTTCTTTCTACTTTTATATTTAATTCTTCGCCATTTGACTTATTCATTATTTTATCTAAGTCATATTTACTCTTTATTTTTTTCTCATTTATTTCTACAATTTTATCTCCACTTTGTAACCCAATTTGTTCAGCTGCATATCCATCAATTATTGAATCTACTTCATTTGATATGTATACACCTGAATTTGCTACAACTACAAAATATATAGCTAATCCAAAAATAATATTTACAGTTGCTCCTGCTAAACAAATTGCTATTCTTTTTGGAATACTAGCATTTGAAAAAGCTCTTTTATCTTCAGACCTTTCATCTTCTCCTTCCATACTAACAAAACCACCGAAGTGGTAATGCTCGTATTGCATATTTAGTTTCTTTTCCTTGCTTTTGCCATATTTGTGGTCCAAATCCTATTGCAAATTCATTTACTTTTACCTTGCAAAGTTTTGCAACTAAAAAATGTCCTAGTTCATGTATAAATATTAAAAATCCTAATAAAAATATAATTTTTATTGCTGATATTATAAATGTTATCAATCTTGCCTCCTACTAAGCCTTATGGCTAACTAATAGTTTTTAGATAAATGTTAATAATATATATGCAAATGGTGCTATAAACATTAAACTATCTATTCTATCTAACATTCCACCATGTCCTGGTATTAAATTACTATAATCTTTTATATCAACATATCTTTTTATTGTTGAAGCTGCAAAATCTCCAATTTGACCTATAAAACTTAATATAATTCCTATTCCTACAATAAATAAATATGAATAATTCATTCCCCAATATTTATTTGCTACATATGTATATAATAACATTAGCAAAATAGAACCTATTGTCCCTCCTATGCAACCTTCTATTGACTTTTTAGGACTTATTTTGCTAAATTTATGTTTTCCTATCGCCTTCCCTACAAAATATGCAAATATATCTGTTCCCCAAGCTGCTATTATTGCATACCATATTAAAATATTTCCATTTTGCATTCCATTTATCTTAGCTATAAACATTATACACAAAACTACATATATTATGCCTATAAAAGTATATGCAATATCTTTAAAACTTGTTTTCATTTCTGTTGCAATTACTTGTGCAAATAATATTAATAATATTGTAGGTATTGCAAGTATTGCTGCTGAATTAGCTGTTTCTGGTGGCATTATATGTATAAGTGCTATGCTAATACAACTTAAATATCCTATCCATCTTACAGGTTTTGCTATTTTTGAAATTGCATTAAAATATTCATCCATTGCTAATATTGCAATAATTGCTAGGGCTATATCTACAACAAACTTGTTTCCTATTATTAAAATTAGTAATACTAATGGAAATCCTAATAGTCCTGATGTTAATCTTTTTATATCCATCTTTATTCCTCTTTCTTCCTTAATTTGCTCCAAATTTTCTTGTTCTTTTTTGATATTCTATAATTGCATTATCTAAATCTTCTTCATTGAAATCTGGCCAATTTTTATCAATAAATAAAAACTCAGAATATACTAATTGCCATGGTAAGAAATTGCTTAATCTTAGTTCTCCACTTGTTCTAATTAACAAATCTGGGTCAGGGTCACCTTTTGTATATAAGCTATCTGATACCTTTTCTTCTGTTATGTCTTCTATTTCTATTTTTTCTTCTTTAACTTCTTTAGCTATTTGTTTAATTGCTTTTAATATTTCATCTCTTCCACCATAATTTAATGCAATATTAAATGTCACTCCTGTATTCTCTTTCGTTCTTTCCATACATTTATTTATACTTTTTTGCATTCCATCTGATAGTGCTGAAATATCTCCTAATATTTTTACTCTTATATTTTCTGTATCTGCTCTTTTTGAATACTCATCTAAGTAATTTTGTAAAAGCATCATTAATGCTTTTACCTCTTCTTCTGCTCTTTTCCAATTTTCTGTTGAGAATGCATATACAGTTATATATTCTAATCCAATTTTATTTGCATATCTTACTATATTTTCTAATGTTTTTGCTCCCTCTTTATGACCAAAACTAACTGGCTTTCCTTTTGCTCTTGCCCATCTTCTATTTCCATCCATTATTATCGCTATATGTTTAGGCATATGCTCTTTATCGAATTTCATTTTTCTATATTTCCTTCCATTTCAAAGCACAATCAGAATGAATAATTATGAATTTTAGATATTATTCAACCTTTATTATGCTTAAAGTTTTGATAAAAATAATTTTCAATTTTTATTTAAACGATTGTTTTTTGTTATCAAGTTTCTTTATTTATTTCTATTTGCTATATATTTTGATAATTCTATTAAAAAGTCTGCTTTTTCTCCATATTCTGCTATTTCTTTTATACTATCTTCTATAATTTGATTTAGTATTTCTTTTGCTCTATTTAGTCCATATTTAGATACATATGTGCACTTTTTTAGTTTTTTATCATTTCCTACTGGTTTTCCTAAGATTTTTTCATTTCCTTCTTCTGATAAAATATCATCTTTTACTTGAAATGCTAGACCTATTTTTTTAGCATAATTAGTTAGTTTTTCTAAATCTTTGTCACTTGCATTTGCAAGCATTGCACCTATTCTAACACTTAATATTAAAAATGCACCTGTTTTATTTTCATGTATAAACTCCAAATCTTTTGCTGTTATTTCTTTTCCTTCATACTCAGTATCTACATATTCTCCAATAATCATTTTATCTATTGCTACTGAAAATTCATTGAATATTTTCATTTTTGTTTTTAGCTTTTGTTCTGATGCTGTTTTTAGTAAATCTTCACTTATAATTTTATAACTATTATTTAATAATTTATCTCCTGCTAAAATTGCTGTTGCTTCATTAAATTGCTTATGATTTGTTAATTTTCCATGTCTAAAATCATCATTATCAATTCCTGGTAAGTCATCATGTATTAATGAAAAATTATGTACCATTTCTAATGCAACTGCATATGGCATACATTTTTCTACATCATTTTTAAACAATTCATATGAAGCTAATATTAAAATTGGTCTAAGCCTTTTTCCTCCTGCTAGTAAGCTATATTCTACTGAAGAATTTAAAGTCTTTTCTAAGCAATCTTGTTTTATTATATTTTTTTCTAATTCTTTATTTATTATTTCTTGATATTCTAGCAACTTTTGTTTAAATTCCATTTTTCTATCGTTCCCCTTCAAGGTTATAGTTTAACAAAAATATAAATCGTTTGTTTTAGAATTAATTATTTATATCCACAGATATTAATTGTCATATTTTCAAGTTTTTATACTGACATTATTTCTTTTTCTTTATTTGCTAATATTTTATCAATTTCTTCTACATTTTTGTCTGTAAGTTTTTGAATTTCATTTTCTGCTTGTTTTAATTCATCTTCTGTCATATTACCTTCTTTTTGTTCTGCTTTTGCTGCTTCTATTCCATCTCTTCTAGCTCCTCTTACAGCTACTTTAGCTTCTTCTGCCATTTTCTTTATATCTTTTACTAATTCTTTTCTTCTTTCTTCATTTAATTCAGGAAAAGCTAGTCTTATTACCTTTCCATCATTATTTGGGTTAATTCCTATATCTGATGCTAAAATTGCTTTTTCTATATCTTTTAAAACACTTACATCCCATGGTTGAATTACTATTAATCTAGCTTCTGGAACTGATATTCCTGCCATTTGATTAATTGGTGTTGGTGTTCCATAATAATCTATTTTTACTTTATTTAATATTGCTGGATTTGCTCTTCCAGCTCTTATTTCTGATAATCTTTCTGCAAAATTATTTATTGTTTTTTCCATTTTTTCTTGTATTTTTGTATAATCCATTTTTCATTCTCCTTTTAATTTTTATTCTATGATACTATTGTACCTATTTTTTCACCTTTTACTGCTCTTACTATATTTTCAGGGTCAGCTATTCCGAATACTAATAATGGTATATTGTTATCTCTACACATTGCTGTTGCTGTTGAGTCCATTACTTTTAAGTCTTTATTTAGTACTTCTAAGTACGAGATTTCTTCAAATCTAGTTGCATCTGGCTCTATTTTAGGGTCAGCTGAATATACTGCATCTATTGCTTTTCCTAATAAAATTATATCTGCTTTTATTTCTATCGCTCTTAAAACTGCTGCTGTATCTGTTGTAAAATATGGGTGTCCTGTACCACAAGCAAATATTACAACTCTACCTCTATTTAAATGTTTTTCTGCTTTTCTTTGAATAAATGGTTCTGCGATTTCTCTCATTTCTATTGCTGTTTGGACTCTTGAATGTATTCCTCTTGTTTCTAAAGCATCTTGAAGTGCTAATCCATTCATAGCAGTAGCAAGCATTCCCATGTAGTCAGCTGTTGTTCTTTCCATTTGATGTCCATTTCTTCCTCTCCAGAAATTTCCTCCTCCTACTACAATTGCTACTTGAACTCCTAATTCAACAATTTCTTTTATTTTGTCACAAATCTTTCCTACTGTTTCAGCATCAACTCCATTTTTTTGATTTCCAGCTAATGCTTCTCCACTTAATTTTAGTAATACTCTTTTATATTTTAACTCAGACAAGTCTTTCACTCTCCTTATTTTATTTATCAGAGTTATTCTATCATATATTTTGAAAAAATACACCTTTTTTATGCTAATTTCTTAATTTTTTCTTAATAATAGGATTTTAATCATTACCTTCCGGCCGCCACCTCCACCGACCGCCGTCCGGCCTCCGCCGCCACCAGAAAATCCACCACCTCCACCTGATGCTGATGAATATGCTGATGAAATTGAATTATTTATTGCATTTGTAAAACTTCTTGAGAAATTAGTATTCATCATTAAATACATATATCCATAATTATTTATTGATAAGTTTTCTTCAATATTTGGATATACTATTTTTAATTGTTTTAATACTTTATCCGCAATATTAAATACTGTTGCAAATACCAAAAATTTTTCCCATATTATAATTTCTGGTATTTCTCTTTCATCAAGTTTTGAAAAGTCTTTCATGTATTTTTCCAAGTCTTTCCATTTTTTTTGTTCATCAATCCCTTTTTGAGTATATACATTGATTTTATTAATTGATTTTTTATTAATTATCACTGCTATTATTTCACTAATTATTAGCATTACTGATATTACCATTCCTATTGGATTTGATTTCTGCATTAAAGTAAAAAATCCTATAATAGCAATAAATATTATAATTACAAATAATGAATTTA
>ERZ827471.1267-NODE-1267-length-15846-cov-27.842442_pt1 | contig 15846 bp, 7 predicted proteins | sample MGYA00519772_ERZ827471 | MGnify/ENA primary metagenome ERZ827471 (study PRJEB31778, sample SAMEA3449315) | human gut metagenome | biome: human gut; feature: human-associated habitat; material: faeces | place: United Kingdom | collected 2010/2012 ... | reverse complement strand
AAGCCAACGCCAAGCACGGCTTCACGGCGGAACAGACGCTTGAAATCGCGCAGAAACTCTACGAAAAGAAGTTGATAACCTATCCGAGAACGGGAAGCCGCTACATCCCCGAAGACGTGTTTGCCGAAATTCCCAAACTGCTCGCTTTCATCGGCACACAGCCCGAATGGAAAGACAAGGTGCGGGCAAAAGCCGCCCCGACACGCCGCAGCGTGGACGACGGCAAGGTGACAGACCACCATGCCCTGCTCGTCACGGGTGAGAAACCGCTCTTCCTCTCCAAAGAGGACAATACCATCTATCAGATGATTGCCGGGCGCATGGTCGAGGCATTCTCTGAGAAATGCGTCAAGGATGTGACCACTGTCACGGCGGAATGTGCCGGAGTGGAGTTTACCGTAAAAGGCAGCGTCGTGAAGCAAACCGGATGGCGTGCCGTCTATGGCGAGGAAAAAGAGGAAATTACCATCCCCGGCTGGCAGGAAGGCGACACGCTGACACCGAAAGGCTCGTCCATTACCGAAGGAAAGACCAAACCCAAGCCGCTGCATACCGAAGCCACCCTGCTCTCGGCAATGGAAACGGCGGGCAAGGAAATTGAGGACGACGCACTGCGGCAGGCGATGAAGGACTGTGGCATCGGTACTCCCGCCACACGCGCCTCCATCATCGAAACGCTTTTCAAGCGCGGTTACATGGAACGCTGCAAGAAGTCGCTTGTTCCCACCGAAAAAGGACTTGCCCTCAATTCCGTCGTCAAGACGATGCGCATCGCCGATGTTGCCATGACGGGCGAATGGGAAAAGGAGCTGGCGCGTATCGAGCGCGGGGAACTGTCCGACGACACCTTCCGCAAGGAGATAGAGGCGTACACACGTGAGATAACCTCCGAACTGATCTCGTGCGACAAGCTCTTCGGCAGCCGTGACTCCGGCTGCGCGTGTCCCAAGTGTGGCACGGGCAGGATGCGGTTCTACGGCAAGGTGGTACGCTGCGACAACACGGAGTGCGGACTGCCCGTGTTCCGGCTGAAAGCGGGACGCACCCTGTCCGACGATGAAATCAAAGACCTGCTCACCGAAGGGCATACCAAGCTGCTCAAAGGGTTCAAGAGCAAACAGGGCAAGAGTTTCGATGCTGTTGTCGCCTTTGACGGGGAATATAACACGACTTTTGTGTTCCCGGAGGCTAAAAAGGACAAGAAATTTTCAGGACGGAAGAAATAGTATTAACTTTGCCACTTGTTCAGAGTAATGAATTGTTCTTCGATACCGGATTACACTCATACTTTGGATTTAGTGGTGGCACTCGGAGGGATACCGAGTGCCTTTTTCTTCCTTTTTCCAACCGATTATCCCGTTAATTATCAATCCGCTAAATCCAAAGTAATGAACAACAAGAAGAAAAACGAGGGTCAGACCGACTTTTCCTATTACGGTCTGTACCTGCTGGACTATCTCCGCACGAACAAGTTTGAACAGGCTGACGACACCGCTTTCATACGGGAACGGGCCGACCGTGCCGCCGAAACGTATGAGAGGGCACGGCTTGAAGGCTATCCCGCCGATGGTGCGCAGGAACTGGCGATGGACACGCTGCTGCGCGGGCTGCATTATTCCCGTTACGCCATCCTCCGCGAAGTCGTGGAAAACGAGTTTGCCGATGAAGTGCCGGAAGAGAAGCGTGAAGCCTTTGTCCTGAAACTGCTGCCGCTTGTCGGCAACGTGTTCTCCGTCTATGACCTCTCGGATGACAATTTCGCCCTGTCTTCCGATTACGACCTGCTCTACACGGAGCTGACGGGAGCAACCGTCCTTTACTTAGACGAATATGGCGTTTAACCGCAAACAGAAACTGCGGGACAACATCGAGGCGATACGGACGGCATTCATCCTTGACAGGGAAAATAGGACAGCGACAACCGAAGAGCGTGCCATACTTCAAAGGTACTGCGGTTTCGGCGGTCTGAAATGTATCCTCAACCCTGCAAAGGAACTGACGGATGCCGTCCGGTGGGCGAAATCCGACCTCGAACTGTTCGCCCCGATGGTGGAGCTGCACAGGCTTATCCGTGAGAACAGCAAGGACGAAACAGAGTACAAGCGGTTTGTGGATTCGCTGAAAGCGTCCGTGCTGACCGCTTTCTACACCCCCAAAGAGATAACCGACACCATCGCGGACGTGCTGGCAGATTACAGCGTCCGCCCCGCCCGTATGCTCGAACCGTCGGCAGGTGTCGGCGTGTTCGTGGATTCCATGCTGCGGCACAGCCCCAATGCGGATGTGATGGCTTTCGAGAAGGATCTGCTCACGGGTACAATCTTGAGGCATCTCTATCCCGACCAGAAAATGCGCACCTGCGGTTTTGAGAAAATCGAAAGACCGTTCAACAATTATTTCGACTTGGCGGTGTCCAACATTCCGTTCGGTGACATTGCCGTGTTCGACGCGGAGTTTCAGCGGAGCGACTCTTTCGGCAGACGCTCCGCCCAGAAAACCATCCACAACTATTTCTTTCTCAAAGGACTGGATGCCGTGCGTGACGGCGGTATCGTGGCGTTCATCACCTCGCAAGGGGTATTGAATAGCACCAAGACCTCCGTGCGTAACGAGCTGTTCAGTCAGGCCAATCTGGTATCCGCGATACGCCTGCCCAACAACCTGTTCACGGACAACGCGGGCACGGAGGTGGGCAGTGACCTGATTGTCCTGCAAAAGAACCTCAGCAAGAAGGAAATGTCGCAGGACGAGCGGCTGATGACCGTGATACAGACGGACACGAAAACCGCCCTGACCGACAACGCCTATTTCATCCACCACCCGGAACGCATCGTGCATACGATGGCGAAACTTGACACAGACCCCTACGGGAAGCCCGCTATGGTTTATCTGCACGAGGGCAAGGCAGCAGGCATCGCCGGGGATTTGCGCCGTATGCTCGACGAGGATTTCCATTACAGGCTTGCCATGCGCTTGTATTCGGGTTCAATCCGGCAGGCAGGAACGGAAGAAAAAGTTGCCGTTCAAAATAAAGTAGAGCGTCCTGCCATAAAATTGGAAACAGTATCCTCGGCGCAGACGGTGGAAACTCCGACAGAAAAGCCGCAACCCGCAGATGAAAAGCCGGAGATAGAACCGCGCCCGCAATATTCCGCAGGCGTGCAGCTCACCCTGCTTGACCTCTGGGGGATGACGGAAGAGGTCAGCCAACCGAAAACCTCCAAAAAGAAAAAGACGGTGAAAAAGGCAGTTACGGCAAAGTCCACTCCGCCCAAACCGAAAGTCACGGTTACACCGACAGCTCCAACTGCAAAACCCGCAATGGAGAATAAGGAGGTGAAAGCGGAGAACACCGCCAAGCCTGCCGACCCGGACGACATCTATGCCACACTGGACTGGGATACCAATCCTCCCATCAACGGTTTCTATGAAATGATGATGGGTTTGACGCCGGAGCGTAGGAAAGAACTTCGGGAACTGGCAAGGCAGCATAACGAGAAACAAGTGGCGGAAAAGACGGAAGTGAAAGCCGTGCCGGAAACTTCCCGTGAGCAGCCACGACAGGAGGAAACACAGCCGGAGGCAGTCGCCGCACCTGCCGTTACAGATACCCCATCGGAAGCGGTGGGGACTTTCCTTTTCCCCGACATCGAAGCGGAAAAGCCGAAGGAGGAAGTCGTGGACCTTTCTCCGCGTGCCTACCACCGCACGCCGGAGATGCACCTGCGCGAAGGGTCGCTGGTGGCTGACCGGGGGCGTCATAACATCGGCTACCTGAAAGACATCACGCCATACGGGGCGACATTCCAGCCGCTCGACCTGAAAGGATACCAGAAGGAAAAGGCGTTGTTGTATGTGTCGCTGCGTGACGCCTACGAGCGTCTGTACCGTTATGAATCGCTCCGGCGCGAGGCAAATGTTCCGTGGCGAGAGCATCTGAATACCTGTTACGATGAGTTTGTCATGCGCTACGGCAACCTCAACGCCAAGCAGAACGTGAAGTTAGTGATGATGGATGCGGGCGGGCGCGACATCCTTTCGCTGGAACGGATGGAAAACGGAAAGTTCGTCAAGGCGGACATCTTCGAGCATCCTGTTTCCTTCGCGGTGGAGAGCCATGCCAACGTAGGCTCTCCCGAAGAAGCCCTGTCTGCGTCGCTCAACAAATATGGTACGGTCAATCTCGACTATATGCGGGAGATAACCGACAGCACGGCGGAGGATTTGCTCACTGCCCTGCAAGGGCGCATCTACTACAATCCGCTCGTGACCGGTTACGAAATCAAAGACCGTTTCATCGCCGGAAATGTCATAGAGAAAGCGGAACGCATAGAGGCATGGATGGGTGACAATCCCGAAAATGAGCGTATGCCGGAGGTGAAGCAGGCGTTGGAGGCTCTGAAAGATGCCGAGCCGCAGCGCATCGCCTTCGAGGATCTGGACTTCAATTTCGGGGAACGCTGGATTCCGACGGGTGTCTATGCCGCCTACATGAGCCGGCTGTTCGACACGGAGGTGAAAATCGCCTATTCCGCAAGCATGGACGAGTTTTCGGTGGTGTGCGGCTACCGCACCATGAAAATCACGGACGAGTTTCTGGTGAAGGGGTATTACCGGAACTATGACGGTATGCACCTCCTAAAACACGCCCTGCACAACACCTGCCCTGACATGATGAAGTCCATCGGCAAGGACGAGCATGGCAACGACATCAAGATGCGCGACAGCGAGGGAATACAACTCGCCAACGCCAAGATTGACGAGATACGAAACGGCTTCTCCGAATGGCTCGAAGAGCAGTCGCCGCAGTTCAAGGAGCGGCTTGTGACGATGTATAACCGCAAGTTCAACTGTTTCGTGCGCCCGCGCTACGACGGCTCCCATCAGACCTTTCCCGACCTCAACCTGAAAGGGCTGGCAAGCCGGGGTATCAAGAGCGTCTATCCCTCACAGATGGATTGCGTCTGGATGTTGAAACAGAACGGCGGCGGAATTTGCGACCACGAGGTGGGAACCGGTAAGACGCTGATAATGTGCATCGCCGCGCATGAGATGAAGCGTCTGAATTTGGCACACAAGCCGATGATTATCGGGCTGAAAGCCAACGTTGCGGAGATTGCAGCCACCTATCAGGCGGCATATCCCAACGCACGTATTCTGTACGCTTCGGAGAAGGACTTTTCGACCGCCAACCGTGTGCGCTTCTTCAATAATATAAAGAACAACGACTACGATTGCGTCATCATGTCGCACGACCAGTTCGGCAAGATACCGCAGTCGCCGGAATTGCAGCAGCGCATCCTGCAAGCAGAGCTTGACACGGTGGAGGAAAACCTCGAAGTGCTACGGCAGCAGGGAAAGAACGTGTCGCGGGCGATGCTGAAAGGATTGGAGAAGCGCAAGCACAACCTTGAAGCGAAGCTGGAGAAGGTGGAACACGCCATAAAGTCACGCACGGACGACGTGGTGGATTTCAAGCAGATGGGCATCGACCACATCTTCATAGATGAGAGCCACCAGTTCAAGAATCTGACTTTCAACACGCGCCACGACCGTGTGGCGGGATTGGGAAACAGCGAGGGAAGCCAGAAGGCACTTAACATGCTCTTTGCCATACGCACCATACAGGAGCGCACAGGAAAAGACTTGGGTGCGACCTTCCTCTCCGGCACGACTATCAGCAACTCACTGACTGAATTGTACCTGCTGTTCAAGTACCTGCGCCCGAAGGAGCTGGAACGGCAGGACATAAGGTGTTTCGACGCTTGGGCGGCGATATTTGCCAAGAAGACGACGGATTTTGAATTTAACGTGACGAACAATGTGGTCCAGAAGGAGCGTTTCCGCTACTTCATCAAAGTGCCGGAGCTTGCCGCCTTCTATAATGAAATCACGGACTACCGCACGGCGGAGGATGTGGGCGTTGACCGTCCTGCCAAGAACGAGATACTGCACCATATACCGCCCACGCCGGAACAGGAGGACTTCATACAGAAACTGATGCAGTTCGCCAAGACGGGCGATGCCACCTTGTTGGGCAGGCTGCCGCTTTCGGAAACGGAAGAAAAGGCGAAGATGCTCATCGCCACGGACTATGCCCGGAAAATGGCACTCGACATGCGCATGATAGACCCGAATTACGAAGATCATCCCGACAACAAAGCGAGTCACTGTGCCAAGATGATCGCGGAGTATTATCAAAAATACGACGCCCAGAAAGGCACGCAGTTCGTTTTCTCTGATTTGGGGACATACCAGCCGGGCGACGGGTGGAACGTCTATTCGGAAATCAAGCGCAAACTGACGGAGGACTACGGTATACCGCCAAGCGAGGTGCGCTTCATTCAGGAGTGCAAGACCGACAAGGCGCGGAAGGCGGTGATAGACGCCATGAACGCCGGGACGGTGCGTGTGCTGTTCGGCTCTACCTCTATGCTCGGAACGGGTGTGAACGCCCAGAAACGGTGTGTGGCTATCCATCATCTCGATACGCCGTGGCGACCGTCCGACTTGCAACAGCGTGACGGACGCGGAGTTAGGGCAGGTAATGAGATTGCCAAACATTTCGCCGGGAACAACGTGGATGTAATCATCTACGCGGTGGAGAAGTCACTGGACAGCTACAAGTTCAACCTCCTGCACTGCAAGCAGACTTTCATAAGCCAGCTCAAAAGCGGTGCGATGGGTGCGCGTACCATCGACGAGGGGGCAATGGACGAAAAATCGGGCATGAATTTCTCGGAATACATGGCGTTGCTCTCCGGCAATACCGACCTGTTGGACAAGGCGAAACTGGAAAAGCGGATCGCATCGCTCGAAGGGGAACGCAAGTCGTTCAACAAGGGCAAGCGTGATTCGGAGTTCAAGCTGGAGTCAAAGACCGGCGAGTTGCGCAACAACACGGCTTTCATAGATGCCATGACGGAGGACTGGAACCGCTTCCTGTCGGTGGTGCAGACCGACAAGGAGGGCAACCGCCTTAATATAATAAAGGTGGACGGAGTGGATTCCGCCGATGAGAAGGTCATCGGAAAGCGTTTGCAGGAGATAGCCAAGAATGCCACGACCGGAGGGTTGTACACGCAGGTCGGTGAACTTTACGGTTTTCCGATAAAGGTGGTGAGCGAAAGGATACTCAAAGAGGGATTGGAGTTCACCGACAACCGCTTCGTGGTCGAGGGGAACTACAAGTACACCTACAACAACGGGCATCTGGCGATGGCTGACCCGTTGGCCGCCGCCCGCAACTTCCTCAACGCGATGGAGAGGATACCCTCCATCATCGACCAGTACAAGGCGAAGAACGAGGTGCTGGAGATGGAGATACCGCAGTTACAGGAGATAGCGGGTAAGGTGTGGAAGAAGGAGGACGAGCTGAAGCAGTTGAAGTCCGAACTTGCCGCCCTTGACCGAAAAATTCAGCTGGAGCTTGCGCCACCCACGCCCGAAGTCGCAGAAAAGGAGAATGAAGGGCAACAGCTCAAGCCGGAAGCGGAAGATGTGAGGAACAGGCAGGCGCAATATCCCGAAAATGCACCGCCGCAGATACGCAGTCCGGCGGATAGTATCGTTGCCAACCATGTCATAATCGGGCGTCCGGGACTGTATGCCAAGGAGGAAACCCGGTCCAAAGGATTGAAAATATAACCTAAGGAATTTTATCTGAAGTATTAATAAGGGCTATCCCAAAAGGTCTAAAAGTAAATTTTATCCTTTCTGCAAGTATCTATAGGATGGCAACTGCATTTTTTTCTTTTTGGGCAGCCCTTATTAAAATTTATTCTTATTTTAGGTTATATACATTCATGTCCATTTATGTAAAAAATTCCTGCTGACCTTGTTTATGTCTTGTCAGTCACCATTTGCAAAACCATATTTGACCCTCAAAGAGGCTGAATTTGATAAGTAACTTGCTACATACTCATAATAAGGAGCTAAATAGAACACGAATGGGAAATACACAAATGCTAAACTAAAGAAGATATTGGCCAAAATAAACGCTATACCGAGAGAGAAACTTGATTTTTCAACTTCCTAAAACGGTGTTGTTCAAACATTTCTACTTATTTGTACTTGCCAGTTGAACCTACGCTTCCCTAATAAAATGTCTATGGTAAAAAGTTAAAAAATCCTCCCACTTTTGTTAGATATATTTTTTTGTGTAATTTTGTAATCGTTATGCGGCAGTAATAATATACATATTAATACGAGTTAGTAATCCTGTAGTTCTCATATGCTACGAGGAGGTATTAAAAGGTGCGTTTCGACAATGCATCTACTGTAGTATATTATTGCTTAATCCAAATGAATATTATAAATTTAGGAATTCTTGCTCACATTGATGCAGGAAAAACTTCCGTAACCGAGAATCTGCTGTTTGCCAGTGGAGCAACGGAAAAGTGCGGCCGTGTGGATAATGGTGACACCATAACGGACTCTATGGATATAGAGAAACGTAGAGGAATTACTGTCCGGGCTTCTACGACATCTATTATCTGGAATGGAGTGAAATGCAATATCATTGACACTCCGGGACACATGGATTTTATTGCGGAAGTGGAGCGGACATTCAAAATGCTTGATGGAGCAGTCCTCATCTTATCCGCAAAGGAAGGCATACAAGCGCAGACAAAGTTGCTGTTCAGTACTTTACAAAAGCTGCAAATCCCGACAATTATATTTATCAATAAGATTGACCGTGCCGGTGTGAATTTGGAGCGTTTGTATATGGATATAAAAACAAATCTGTCGCAAGATGTCCTGTTTATGCAAACTGTTGTCGATGGATCGGTTTATCCGGTTTGCTCCCAAACATATATAAAGGAAGAATACAAAGAATTTGTATGCAACCATGACGACGATATATTAGAACGATATTTGGCGGATAGCGAAATTTCACCGGCTGATTATTGGAATACGATAATCGCTCTTGTGGCAAAAGCCAAAGTCTATCCGGTGCTACATGGATCAGCAATGTTCAATATCGGTATCAATGAGTTGTTGGACGCCATTTCTTCTTTTATACTTCCTCCGGCATCAGTCTCAAACAGACTTTCAGCTTATCTCTATAAGATAGAGCATGACCCCAAAGGGCATAAAAGAAGTTTTCTTAAAATAATTGACGGAAGTCTGAGACTTCGAGACGTTGTAAGAATCAACGATTCGGAAAAATTCATCAAGATTAAAAATCTAAAGACTATTTATCAGGGCAGAGAGATAAATGTTGATGAAGTGGGTGCCAATGATATCGCGATTGTAGAAGATATAGAAGATTTTCGAATCGGAGATTATTTAGGTGCTAAACCTTGTTTGATTCAAGGATTATCTCATCAGCATCCCGCTCTCAAATCCTCCGTCCGGCCAAATAAGCCCGAAGAGAGAAGCAAGGTGATATCCGCTCTGAATACATTGTGGATTGAAGACCCGTCTTTGTCCTTTTCCATAAACTCATATAGTGATGAATTGGAAATCTCGTTATATGGTTTGACCCAAAAGGAAATCATACAGACATTGCTGGAAGAACGATTTTCCGTAAAGGTCCATTTTGATGAGATCAAGACTATCTACAAAGAACGACCTATAAAAAAGGTCAATAAGATTATTCAGATCGAAGTACCACCCAACCCTTACTGGGCCACAATAGGGCTGACTCTTGAACCCTTACCGTTAGGGGCAGGGTTGCAAATCGAAAGTGACATCTCCTATGGTTATCTGAACCATTCTTTTCAAAATGCCGTTTTTGAAGGGATTCGTATGTCTTGCCAATCTGGTTTACATGGATGGGAAGTGACAGATCTGAAAGTAACTTTTACTCAAGCCGAGTATTATAGCCCGGTAAGTACACCTGCTGATTTCAGACAGCTGACCCCTTATGTCTTCAGGCTGGCTTTGCAACAGTCAGGTGTGGACATTCTCGAACCGATGCTCTGTTTTGAGTTGCAGATACCCCAAGTAGCGAGTTCCAAAGCTATTACAGATTTGCAAAAACTGATGTCTGAGATTGAAGACATCAGTTGTAATAATGAGTGGTGTCATATTAAAGGGAAAGTTCCATTAAATACAAGTAAAGACTATGCCTCAGAAGTAAGTTCGTACACTAAGGGCTTAGGCATTTTTATGGTTAAGCCATGTGGGTATCAAATAACAAAAGACGGTTATTCTGATAATATCCGCATGAACGAAAAAGATAAACTTTTATTCATGTTCCAAAAATCAATGTCATTAAAATAATGGAGCGGTCAGGAAATTTCTATAAGGCAATACGGTTGGGATATATACTTATCTCCATTCTTATCGGATGTATGGCATATAATAGCCTCTATGAATGGCAGGAGATAGAAGCATTAGAACTTGGCAATAAAAAAATAGACGAGCTCCGAAAAGAAATAAACAATATCAATATTCAAATGATAAAATTTTCTCTATTGGGTGAAACAATACTGGAATGGAACGATAAAGATATCGAGCATTACCATGCACGGCGTATGGCAATGGACAGTATGCTCTGCCGTTTCAAGGCCACCTATCCAGCAGAGCGCATCGATAGTGTGCGCAGTCTTTTAGAGGATAAGGAACGACAGATGTTCCAGATAGTCCGGTTAATGGATGAACAACAATCTATTAACAAGAAGATAGCCAATCAAATTCCGGTTATTGTACAGAAAAGTGTGCAGGAACAGTCCAAAAAGCCAAAACGAAAAGGTTTCTTAGGCATATTCGGCAAAAAAAAGGAAGTAACTCCAGCAGTATCAACCACTATCCTTCATTCGGTCAATAGAAACGTAATCAGCGAACAGAAAGTGCAGGATCGCCAATTGTCGGAACAAGCCGACAGCCTTGCAGCTCGTAATGCAGAACTTAACAGACAACTGCAAGAATTGATTTGCCAAATAGAAGAAAAGGTACAAACCGAACTGCAAAGCCGGGAAAACGAAATAGTTGCCATGCGTGAAAAGTCATTTATGCAAGTAGGCGGTTTAATGGGATTCGTTCTTCTATTGTTGTTAATTTCCTACATCATCATACATCGTGATGCAAAAAGCATTAAACAATACAAGCACAAGACAACTGATTTGATAAGGCAACTGGAACAATCCGTACAACGGAACGAGGCACTGATAACGTCAAGGAAGAAGGCGGTACATACTATCACCCATGAACTGCGCACACCGCTGACAGCAATAACAGGCTATGCCGGACTGATACGGAAAGAACAGTGTGAGGATAAGTCCGGGCAGTATATCCAAAACATACTGCAATCCTCCGACCGTATGCGGGATATGCTTAACACTTTGCTTGACTTCTTCCGCCTGGACAACGGCAAGGAACAGCCCCGTCTGTCACCCTGCCGGATTTCAGCAATCACGCACACACTTGAAACGGAGTTCATGCCTGTTGCCGTGAACAAAGGGCTGTCCTTGTCCGTGAAGACTGGACACGATGCCATTGTATTGACCGACAAAGAGCGAATAATACAAATCGGGAATAACCTGCTGTCAAACGCTGTCAAGTTCACAGAAGAAGGCGGTGTTTCTTTGATTACTGAATATGATAATGGAGTTCTGACACTGGTCGTTGAAGATACAGGTACAGGCATGACAGAAGAGGAACAGAAACAAGCGTTCGGTGCGTTTGAACGTCTATCAAATGCCGCCGCAAAGGAGGGTTTCGGGCTTGGGCTTGCCATAATGCGTAATATTGTGTCGATGCTTGGCGGAACAATCCGTTTAGACAGCAAGAAAGGGAAAGGCAGTCGTTTCACAGTTGAAATTTCTATGCAGGAAGCTGAAGAACAGCTTGGATATACAAGCAATACACCTGTTTATCATAACAATAAATTCCATGATGTTGTCGCCATTGACAATGATGAGGTATTACTTCTGATGCTGAAAGAGATGTATTCCCAAGAAGGAATACACTGCGACACTTGCACCGATGCTGCGGCACTGATGGAAATGATACGCCAGAAAGAATACAGCCTGTTGCTGACAGACTTGAATATGCCCGATATAAACGGTTTCGAATTGCTGGAACTGTTGCGTTCGTCCAACGTGGGCAATTCACCAACAATCCCGGTGGTTGTGGCAACCGCTTCGGGCAGTTGTAACAAAGGGGAACTATTGGCAAAAGGCTTTGCCGGATGCCTGTTCAAACCGTTCTCCATATCGGAACTGATGGAGGTTTCCGACAGGTGTGCCATAAAAGCGACACCGGACGGGAAACCGGACTTTTCCGCCTTATTGTCCTATGGCAATGAAGCCGTCATGCTGGAAAAGTTGATAACTGAAACAGAAAAGGAAATGCAGGCGGTACGGGATGCAGCAAAAGAAAAAGACCTGCAAAAGCTGGATTCCCTGATCCACCACCTGCGCAGTTCGTGGGAGGTGCTCCGTGCCGACCAACCGCTGAATGTACTTTACGGATTGCTTCGTGGCGATGCTCTCCCGGATGGTGAAGCGTTAAGCCATGCCGTGACTGCCGTGCTGGATAAGGGAGTGGAAATAATACGGTTGGCAGAAGAGGAAAGGAGAAAATACGAAGATGAATAAGACAAAAATAATTGTGGTGGAAGACAACATCGTGTATTGCGAATATGTCTGCAATATGCTGTCACGGGAGGGCTACCGCAATATGAAGGCTTACCACCTCTCAACCGCGAAGAAACATCTGCAACAGGCAACAGATAATGATATCGTGGTTGCCGACCTGCGTCTGCCTGACGGCAGTGGCATAGACCTTTTGTGCTGGATGCGAAAGGAGGGAAAGATGCAGCCCTTCATCATTATGACCGACTACGCCGAAGTTAATACCGCCGTGGAAAGCATGAAACTCGGCTCGATAGACTATATTCCCAAACAGCTTGTGGAGGATAAACTTGTCCCCCTGATCCGTTCCATACTGAAAGAACGTCAGGCAGGACAACGCCGTATGCCTATATTCGCCCGTGAAGGTTCCGCCTTTCAGAAAATCATGCACCGCATAAGGCTGGTAGCCGCCACCGATATGAGCGTGATGATATTTGGTGAGAACGGCACGGGCAAGGAGCATATTGCCCACCTGTTGCATGACAAGAGCAAACGTGCAGGCAAGCCATTTGTGGCGGTGGACTGCGGTTCACTCTCCAAAGAGCTTGCACCGTCGGCTTTCTTCGGACACGTCAAAGGTGCATTTACAGGTGCGGACAATGCCAAGAAAGGATATTTCCATGAGGCGGAAGGCGGCACGTTGTTTCTGGACGAGGTAGGAAACCTCGCGTTGGAAACCCAACAGATGTTGCTCCGTGCCATACAGGAGAGGCGGTATCGCCCGGTCGGAGACAAGGCAGACCGGAATTTCAATGTCCGCATCATCGCTGCTACCAATGAAGATTTGGAGGTATCGGTGAATGAAAAGCGTTTTCGGCAGGATCTTCTGTACCGCCTGCACGACTTCGGGATAACCGTTCCTCCGTTGCGTGACTGTCAAGAAGACATTATGCCGCTGGCAGAGTTCTTCCGTGATATGGCAAACAGAGAGCTGGAGTGTAGCGTGAGCGGGTTCAGTTCCGAAGCACGTAAAGCGTTGCTGACACACGCATGGCCGGGCAACGTGCGGGAACTTCGGCAGAAAGTTATGGGTGCTGTATTGCAGGCGCAGGAAGGTGTTGTCATGAAAGAGCATCTGGAACTTGCCGTGACGAAACCGACCTCTACTGTCAGCTTCGCCTTGCGCAATGACGCGGAGGATAAGGAGCGGATATTGCGTGCGTTGAAACAGGCAAACGGCAACCGGAGTGTCGCCGCAGAACTGCTCGGCATAGGCAGGACAACACTATACAGCAAACTTGAAGAGTATGGACTTAAATATAAATTCAAGCAATCATAGCCCGTAATTCACTGAATTTGGCTATCTTTGCATAACATTTGAGAAAAACGGCGATTGGCAGGAGCTTTTCGCCGCCAACATATAGGATAAGACCGCAAGGCGTTTCAAGCGAAAATCTGGTAAATTGGAACTACGGAGACGATTGCGTGATGCTTATGCTATGCTTACGCATAGCGTGCATTCACGTACTCTCCGTAAAGGCTTTACCAGAGCCATCGCTTGAAGGTAGTGTGAATTGCACGCTACTTTTTTACCCTTGCCTAACGAAAGGAAACGATTATGGGTAAAGTTCAGATTCTCGCCGTACTGACGATGGACGGATGTCTTTCTTCAGAGTTATATGATAAAGCACATCAGGATTTGTGCCTTGACCGTTGCGGTCTTGATGAAATCAGGAAGAAAGCCTTTTACCGTGTGACACCGGACTATTCCATTTCAATGCTGCACGAATGGAGAAAAGACTGCACAAACATCCGTTACCTCGCGGAAGCCACACCGGACACGGCAGACTATATAAACGGACTGCTGCGGATGCACGCTGTGGATGAAATCATACTATACACCGTTCCTTTCATATCCGGAAGCGGACGACATTTTTTTAAGTCGGCTCTGCCAGAGCAACACTGGACGCTTTCCTCTTTGAAAAGCTATCCCAACGGTGTATGTCGCATTATCTATATCCTTGATAAAAAAGCAAGATAGCCAAAATGTGCGGCAAGCATACATTTCTATTTTCAGGAATAGAATAAATGTTCCGATTACAAACAATTTAAGTCGGAGATAATTTGTCCTTGTGAAAAAATACTGAATTTTATACCTCTGAAATCCAGCACTTTGTAAAATTGAGTGTTGGATTTTTTATTTTCTGCCGCGTTTTTTGCCAATTATATTCATGTGCGCACGCAGAAAACAAAGTGTAATTTTCAAAATTGACAGAACCATGAATTATTTCTTGCTGGCGGAAACCGACTTTTTCCGCCTGATAAACGAAGCCGGCGACTGCAATATGGAAACGGCATACACGGCTTTCGCCACCCAAGTGATCGAACTGTGCAACGGCGGCATGGACATGAACCTTACCGTCATCGCGCTTGCCTACATCGAAATCGAGTTGCAGCACCATCCCGTACGTAATCTGTCAGAAGAAAAAAGAGAGATTGCCGCCTACGTCAGCAAGGCTCTGTCTTTCGTAAGAAAGATGCAGAAATTCCTTGCCACGCCCCAAGTGCCACCACTAATATCCGCCAACAACGCAACAGAAACCACCGCCAGCCTTCTTCAATGGACGGGCAATGCCATCGACCTCGTGGAACTTATCTACGGCATAGACGTGATGGGCTGCATCAACAACGGCAATATGCCGCTCAAACAGCTCGCCCCACTTCTCTATAAGATATTCGGGGTTGATTCTAAAGACTGCTACCGCTTCTACACTGATATCAAACGCCGGAAGAACGAAAGCCGCACCTATTTCATTGACAGGATGCAGGAAAAACTGAACGAGAGAATGTTGCGTGATGAGGAGTTGGAGCGGATGAGAAAATAAAAAAATATCCATTACATATGAGAAGACAGGAATACTCGTATCCTGTCTTTTTATTTTCATTTAATTATATATTAATTAGCACAATATATGTGAGTTTTTCATTCCTATAAGGACAAATTTCAGAAACGTATGTCTGGTAAATTATTGAGTCATCATAGTATGAACATATATCATTACTAAAAACAATGAAACAACTTCCATAAGATTGTGGTTGTAAAAATCGCCATTTAATAGCCCGTTTTTTTTGTAAAATTCGCCAATTAAAAAAATATGATTATCTTTGCATTATATTTTATAAGGTATGGAAACAGTAAATAGAATACTTCAAGAGAAGATTACAGCACGAATCGCGCCCAATAAAGCAGTACTGATTTTTGGTGCTCGCCGTGTTGGTAAAACGGTAATGATGCGTAAAATTGTGGACAACTATTCAGGTA
>ERZ827471.1266-NODE-1266-length-15862-cov-166.007718_pt1 | contig 15862 bp, 16 predicted proteins | sample MGYA00519772_ERZ827471 | MGnify/ENA primary metagenome ERZ827471 (study PRJEB31778, sample SAMEA3449315) | human gut metagenome | biome: human gut; feature: human-associated habitat; material: faeces | place: United Kingdom | collected 2010/2012 ... | reverse complement strand
TTTTATTTACCGCCAAAGCCGCTTAGGCTTGGCTAATTTTTAACGAACTATTGTACACTGTTTTTCTGAATTTATTTTTAGTTTTTTCTGTACTTGTATGTATATATATATACTAAGGTATATAGTTTTAATTAAGTATTATTGGTATTTTGAGGGAATAAAATGGTCTTCTCATACAAATTTATTTATAAAAAAAGCCATTGTATATATTATACAACAGCTTTTTTGTTAAATTTATAAGACTATTAAGATTGATTCTTGATTAATAGTTTTGCTTCATAGGTTCAAAGTAAGCTTGTGGATGCAAACATGCCGGACATTTCAGCGGAGCTTTCTTGGCGCTCAATACGAAACCACAGTTACGGCATTGCCACAAAATTTCTTCGTCTCTTTCAAATACTTTTTCAGCTTCTACACGAGCTAACAGTGTGCGATAGCGTTTTTCGTGTTCTGCTTCTACTTTGGCAATCATACGGAAAGCAACGGCTACTTCCGGGAAACCTTCTTCGTCGGCTACTTTGGCAAATTCCGGATACAAATCAGACCATTCTTCGTTTTCGCCGGCTGCTGCTGCTGCCAAGTTTTCTTTGGTAGTACTGATGATGCCAGCTGGATATGAAGCTGTGATTTCAACCATGCCGCCTTCCAGGAATTTGAAGAATCGTTTTGCGTGTTCTTTTTCCTGTTCAGCTGTTTCCATGAAGACTGCTGCTATTTGTTCAAAACCTTCTTTCTTGGCTACGCTGGCAAAATAAGTATAGCGACTTCTTGCCTGTGATTCACCTGCGAATGATTTCAACAAATTCTGTTCTGTACGTGTTCCTTTAATACTCTTTCCCATAACTATTTACTTTTTATTGGTTGATAATTTATTTATTCGCTTTATTTTTACAACAGACAAAAGTATAGATTAGTTTTTAATTGAAAGAATATATTTAAGTGGTTATTTTTATGAGTGAATAGAAAGAATCTATAAGTCTGATTAAGTGTAAAATACTTCATTTTTATTCCATGCCTATAAATGAAATAAAACGCGCCGGCTTTTGATCAAAATACGCCAGCTTTTCATGAAAACACGCCGGCTTTTTTCTGAAAGTAAATAGGCTTTGCATTTAAAGCCAACGAGAATTGAAAAAGAAACCAGTGAAGATCGAAAATGATTCTCGTCGGTTCTGTTCGAGCTTTGTTATATAAAAGAAAAAGCGCCTGTTATCTGTTGATAATAAGCGCTTTCTGAATTGTGAGTTGTCTCACGAGGATTCGAACCTCGACAGACAGAACCAAAAACTGTAGTGCTACCATTACACCATGAGACAATCCGATGCTTTCTTAAAAGCACTGCAAAGGTAAATACTATTTTTTACCTTTGCAAGTATTTTCTCATTATTTTACAATAATCAAGTAATAATTTTTCTTGCCACGTTGTACAAGAAGGTATTTTTCGTCTAATAAATGACTGGTATTAACTACCATATCAGTATCAGATACCTTTTCTTTATTAATGCTTACACCTCCGCTTTGGATCAGTTTACGCATTTCTCCTTTTGACGGGAATACGTTTGCTTTTTCTGTACACAGATCGATCAGCTTGATTCCGGCTGCAACGTCATCACGTGATACTTCAAACTGAGGAACACCGTTAAATACATCAAGCAAGGTCTCTTCGTCCAGTTTCTTTAATGCCTCAGATGTTGCATTGCCGAACAAGATATTAGAAGCTTCAACAGCAGCATCGTAATCTTCTTGCGAATGTACCATAATGGTAACTTCTTTGGCCAATCGTTTTTGTAACGGACGTAAGTGAGGAGCTGCTTCTTGTTCTGCAATCAGAGCCTCGATTTCTTCTTTGGGAAGAGCTGTAAAGATCTTAATGTATTTAGCTGCATCGGCATCACTTACATTCAACCAGAACTGATAGAATTTATAAGGAGAAGTATAACGACGATCCAACCAGATATTACCTGATTCTGTCTTACCGAACTTACCGCCGTCGGCTTTCGTGATAAGCGGGCAGGTTAATGCAAATACTTCACCTCCGTTTGTACGGCGGATCAGTTCAGCACCTGTAGTAATGTTTCCCCATTGGTCTGAACCACCCATCTGAAGTTTGCAGTTCTTATGTTCGTAAAGATACAGGAAGTCGTATCCTTGTAATAACTGGTAAGTAAATTCGGTGAAAGAAAGACCGTCGCGGGCTTCACCGTTCAGACGTTTCTGAACAGAATCTTTTGCCATCATGTAGTTGACGGTAATGTGCTTTCCTACTGTCCGGGCAAAATCCAGGAAAGTAAAGTCTTTCATCCAGTCGTAGTTGTTTACCAATTCTGCTTTGTTGGGAGCATCTGATTCAAAGTCCAGAAATTTGCTCAACTGCTTTTTGATACATTCCTGATTATGACGTAATGTTTCCTCGTCTAACAGATTTCGTTCTGCTGATTTACCAGACGGGTCTCCAATCATACCTGTTGCACCACCTACCAAAGCCAACGGTTTGTGACCGCAACGTTGGAAATGTTTTAAGATCATCACGCTCACCAAATGGCCGATATGCAAAGAATCGGCAGTCGGATCAATACCGACATAAGCGGTAACCATTTCTTTTTCCAACAATTCTTCAGTACCCGGCATCATGGTATGAACCATTCCACGCCATCTTAATTCTTCTACAAAATTCATCGTATTAGTTCATTATAAATATGTTTAGTGTGGGCAAAGATACGATTATTAATTGATTTAAGTCGGCGAAGCGCTACTTTTTTGTTTTATCGATAGAAATAGGGGATTTGTCGATAGAAAAAACGGGTCTTTCTATATTAATTGTCTAGGAAATGAGAGGCTTGTACTTTTGCTTTCGTAAAAAGGAAACAGATATGATGCGGACATTAGTTATAGGATTATCAATCGGGTTGTTGACAACGAGTGTACAAGCTCAGGAACAACCGGCAGAATGGACGCTCCGTTCATGTTTGGATTATGCGTTAGCAAATAATATCCAAATTAAAAAGAGTCGGGTGAATGAATTATCGGGACTGGAAGATACGGAGCTGGCTAAGGCTCAGTTATTCCCTTCTTTATCGGCTTCGGTAACACAAGGTTTTGTAAACTATCCTTCGTCGGATGCAGAGAGTAATAATAGTTATAGTGGTAATTATGCGGTGAATGCCAACTGGACTCTCTTCGATGGAGGTCAGCGTAATAAAACCATTAAACAACAGAAGTTACAGAATGAAGTGGATAAGCTTTCGACAGAACAAAGCGAAGATGATATCCAAATAGCCATTGTGCAGACATACCTTCAGGTAATGTATGCCATGGAAGCCGTGGAGATTAACGAAAATACTGTTGAAACGTCGAAGGCCGAACGGGATCGGGCTGAAGAACTGTATAAAGCTGGCTCAATTTCCGCAGTTGATCTGGCTCAGTTGGAAAGTCAGTACAGCACAGACAAATATCAATTGGTGGTTGCCCAAACGAATTTGGATAATTATAAACTACAATTGAAACAGTTGCTTGAACTGGATATAACACAGGATATAGCATTGAATATGCCGGATGTAGATGAATCGGAAGTGATAACTCCATTACCAGATAAACAGACGATTTATCAGACTTCGTTGGCCGTCATGCCACAAATACGAAGCAGTGAACTTTCTATCGAAGTGGCAGAATTGGAAAAAGAAAAGGCAAAAGCAGCCTATTGGCCTACGTTGTCTATGAATGCAGGTATTGGTACAGGGCATCTTTCGGGTACAAACTACACTTTCGGTAGTCAAATTTGGAATAAATTCAATGAAAGTGTTGGATTAACGATTAATATTCCTATATTTGCGAACCGAGAAAAAAAGACAGCATATAATAAAGCAAAACTAGCGATTACTACCAGTCAGCTAGACTTGTTGAACGCTCAGAAAGATCTGTTGCAGACTGTTGAAGGGATTTATTTGGACGCCACGTCTGCACAGAGCCAATATATGTCGGCAGTTGAAAGATTATCGTATATACAACAAAGCTTCGAGTTAACTGAAGAACAGTTTTTCTTGGGGATGAAGAATACGTTAGAGATGTTGACAGAAAAGAACAATCTGCTGAATGCACAGCAGGAGGTACTTCAGTCGAAATACATGGCAATCATGAGTATACAACTTTTAAACATTTATCAGAAGAAGCCCGTCGATATCAATATTTAGACGGGATATTCACTCCACTCTCTTTTATGGGGTTTCCTGCGACGTGAGTCGCGGGAAACTTTTTACCAAAATAAGTTTATAAGTTGATGTTAGGTGTAGATTTTTGAGTTGACAAACGAATTGTCGGACTTAGAAATAAGCCTGAATTTCGGATAAAAAAGTAATCAAATAATATGAATAAGAAAAAAGTTATGATCGGCCTGGCCGGAATTGTAATCATTGCAGGAGGGTTTTTCCTCTTTTCCGGAAAAAAGGCTGGAGGAAGAATGGTTTTAGAGACGGAAAAGGTTGGCCGCACTTCCATTACGAATGTTGTGACCGCCACGGGAACTGTCGAACCGGTAACGGAAGTAGATGTCGGTACACAGGTCTCAGGTATTATTGACAAGCTGTATGTAGATTATAATGATGTGGTGACTGCCGGGCAGTTGATTGCAGAAATGGATAAGGTGACATTGGTGGCTGAGTTGCAATCAGCTACCGCGCAGTTGGATAAAAGCAAGTCGGAGTACGAATATCAGCAGAAGAATTATGCACGTAGTAAGGTATTGTTCGAGAAGAAGTTGATCAGTGACACGGAGTATGAAACGGCAACCTACAATTACGAGCAGGCGAAAGCTAATTATGAAGAGAGCCAGGCCTCAATGGTTAAGGTTCGTCGAAACCTGGAATATGCTACGATCACAAGCCCTATTAATGGTGTGGTGATTAATAAGGCGGTTGAAGAAGGGCAGACCGTAGCAGCAGGTTTCGAAACTCCGACCTTGTTTACAATTGCCGCTGATTTGACAAAGATGCAGATCATAGCTGATGTGGATGAGGCTGATATAGGTAGTGTGCAGGATGGACAACGGGTTTCATTTACAGTAGATGCATATCCGAATGATGTTTTCGAAGGGAAAGTGGAACAGATCCGTCTGGGTGAAAGTAGTGACAGCAGCACATCGTCCTCAAGTTCATCATCTTCTTCAACGGTTGTTACGTACGAAGTTGTGATCTCAGCCGATAATCCGGATTTGAAATTGAAACCGCGTCTGACGGCAAACATCACGATTTATACAATGGAACGGAATGATGTACTGTCGATACCGAATAAAGCTTTACGTTTTATTGCTGATGCCAGCATGCTGGAGCCGTTAGGGCTGACGGTTGAGAACCCGACGATGCAGGCTCCCGAAGGAAAACGGTTGGTATGGGTTGAAGAAGGAACTCAGTTGAAGCCGAAAGCCATTACTGTAGGTTCGAGCAATAATAATGTTACAGAAGTAGTGGATGGCTTACAGGAAGGTGAGATTGTAGCGGTTGACTTATCGGTTTCGACTCCTGTCGCAGTTTCGCCGGCTGCCGGACAAGAACGTAGTCCGTTTATGCCGGGACCGCCAGATAGTAAGAAAGGTAAAAAATGATTCCTCTGTGGAGTATAAAATATAAGTACGTACGTCATGAAAGAGATTATAAGACTGGAAAACATAAAACGCAATTTTATCGTAGGTGATGAAGTGGTTCACGCGTTACGAGGCGTTAGTTTTACGATTTATGAAGGTGAATTTGTTACCATTATGGGAACTTCCGGATCAGGCAAAAGTACATTGTTAAATACATTAGGTTGTCTGGATACGCCGACTGGCGGAGAATATTATTTGGATGGTGTATCTGTTCGTACGATGGGGAAAGGAGCGAGGGCCACACTTCGTAACCGGAAAATTGGGTTTGTTTTCCAGAATTATAATCTGCTCCCTAAAACAACGGCTATCGAGAATGTGGAACTTCCGCTCATGTATAATCCGGCCTATAATGCGGCACAACGGAGGGAGAAAGCCATTAGTGCTCTGATTGCCGTAGGCTTGGGGGAACGTTTGAATCATAAGAGTAACCAGATGTCGGGCGGACAGATGCAACGTGTGGCAATTGCCCGGGCTTTGGTGAATGATCCGGCTGTGATTCTGGCGGACGAGGCTACCGGAAACCTGGATACACGTACCAGCTTTGAGATATTGGTACTGTTTCAGCAGCTTCATGCCCAAGGACGTACGATTATCTTCGTCACTCATAATCCGGAGATTGCCCAATACAGTAGCCGGAATATCATGTTGCGTGACGGACATATTACATCGGATGTGAAGAATGAGAATATATTGGATGCAGCCGAAGCTTTGGCCAAATTGCCAAAGACAGACGACTGATAACAGATAGCTTATACAGATATGAATCTTACGAATTTATTCAAAATAGCACTTCGGGCTTTGGCCAACAACAAGATGCGTGGATTCCTCACGATGTTGGGTATTATTATCGGTGTGGCTTCGGTGATTACGATGCTGGCTATCGGGCAAGGTTCCAAGAAGAGCATTCAGGCGGAGATCAGCGAGATGGGATCGAATATGATCATGATCCAACCGGGTGGTGATATCCGGGGCGGTGTACGTCAGGAAGCTTCGAGCATGGAAACACTGAAGCTTGAAGATTATCAGAACATCGTAGATGAGACACGTTACGTGGCGGCTGTTTCTCCGTCGGTCAATAGTAGTGGACAGGTTATTTACGGAGCTAACAACGCGCCGACTACGATTTATGGTATCAGTCCGGATTATATGGAAATCCGTCGTTATCAAGTAGAAGACGGAGAGATGTTCTCTGATCAAGACATCGCTGTTGCAGCCAAAGTATGCGTTGTTGGAAAGACAGTGGTGGATAATTTGTTCCCCGGTGGAGAAAACCCGGTAGGGAAAGTGATTCGCTTCCAGAAATTACCCTTCAAGATTGTGGGTGTATTGGAAAGCAAAGGATATAACAGTATGGGAATGGACCAGGACGACTTGATCTTGGCGCCTTATACAACCATTCAGAAAAAGGTTTTAGCTATTACCCATTTGCAGGGTATTACTTGTTCAGCTTTAAAAGAAGAATATACCGAACAGGCTATTGGTGAGATTTCGGAAATACTACGTCGCAACCATAAGCTCAAAACGGACGAGGATGATGATTTTACAATCCGTAGTCAGCAGGAGTTGAGTTCGATGTTGACAAGTACTACGGACATGATGACCGTTTTGCTTGCGGCGGTGGCGGGTATTTCCCTTTTGGTGGGTGGTATCGGTATTATGAATATCATGTATGTTTCGGTAACGGAACGTACACGCGAGATTGGTTTACGCATGAGTATCGGGGCAAAAGGGATTGATATCCTTTCGCAGTTCCTGATCGAATCCATCCTGATAAGCGTGACGGGAGGATTGATTGGTGTGATTTTCGGTGTGGGTTCGGCTATCATTGTCAATCAAGTAGCGCATTTCCCGATTTTCATCCAGCCGTGGAGCGTGCTTCTATCGTTTGTCGTCTGTACGGCGACGGGTATTTTCTTCGGATGGTATCCGGCCAAGAAGGCGGCGCAGCTCGACCCGATCGAAGCCATCCGGTATGAATAAGAAAACGGAAGGAAAAGGTTGTTGGTGCACGTCGGCAGTCGAGAATAGGGAAAAATAAAGGTGGGTAGGTCTCCATTTAATAGGGAATATCGATATTGGGAACTGTTGGAGGCGCCGATTTGTTAAAAATATTGATAAGTTGTAGTAGTCGGCCGCCGTTTAATAAGAAATATCGATATTTATGACCCTCTGCGATGCCTGGCAGCTTCAAATATCGATAAGTAAGGCTGATCGGCGGTCGATTGGTGGAAAATATCGATATTTCCTCCTGTCAGGCATCGTTTATAACTGGTTTTAGGAATAATTTGATTCAATCGGAAGGGAAGACAACAGAAAAACTGAATTATGCAGGGAAAAGAGAAAAAAGAAGAATTGCCGGTGTATCGAACTCCGAATGGATTGGGCAAGATTATCCACATGGCAGCGTGGGGAATCTTGTTTGGTATCCCATTCTTTTTTACCGGTGACGAGACAGAAACAGTTACGATCGAAAGTTATATGCGTTTTGTTATCGTACCTATTTCATTTATGTTCGTATTCTATGTTAATTATTTTTTCCTGGTTCCGAAATATCTTTTTACCCGTCGTTTGCCTGAATTCTTTGTGGCCAATGTATTGTTGATTGTCTTTACGATGGTGGCTGTCCATCTCTTGATGGATTTATTGCCTGATTCGCCCCATGAACATCCACATCGGAAACCTCCTATGCGAGGAGAACCTCCACTTCGGAATATTGTCGGATTCTTTTTAGGTAATGCCGTGCTATATATGTTGGTGTCAGGTTTAAGTGTGGCTATCCGGGTAACGAGAAACTGGTATCGGATAGAAACGATGCGCCGTGATTTGGAACAAAGCCGTGTGGAAGCCGAATTGCAGAATCTGAAGAGCCAGTTGAATCCGCATTTCCTGTTTAATACATTAAATAATATCTATTGTTTGATTGCCTTCAGTCCCGACCGTGCACAAGGTGTCGTACATGATTTGAGCCGGTTGCTTCGTTATGTCTTGTATGACAGTAACCAGAAGTTCGTTTCGTTGGGGAAAGAACTGGACTTTATCCGCAATTATGTTGAGCTGATGCGTATCCGTCTTCCTGAGCATGTATCACTCGACTTACAAATAAGCGGACAGGAAAACGAAGGGGGAATGATAGCTCCTTTACTTTTCATTTCGTTGATTGAAAACGCGTTCAAACATGGAGTTAGCAATAACCTGCCATCATTTATCCGTATCTGTATCACGTATGATAAAACGGAGGTACATTGTCGGATTGAGAATAGTTACTTTCCTAAGAACGGACAAGACAAGAGTGGTTCGGGCATTGGATTAGTCAATTTGGAGAAACGTCTGGAATTGATTTATCCGGAATCTTATTCTTTCCGACATGAACAGGATGGTGATACTTATATTGCCGATTTACAAATACAAACTGGAGTGAAATGAAATTAACCTGTGCTATTATTGATGATGAACCTTTGGCAGCAAGTCTGCTGGAGAGTTACGCTTTGAAAACTCCTTTTCTGGAATTGAAAGGGAAGTATAACAGTGCTCTGAATGCCATGGATTATCTGTTGAAACCCATCAGTTATTCCGATTTCCTGAAGGCTGCACAGAAAGCCTGCGACTGGTTTGAATCGCATCAGCGGAAAACGGAAGAGCCTGTTACGGGAACAGCTAACGAGAATGGAGTGGAACGGATCTTTGTCAAGACCGAATACAAGTTAGTGCAAATTGAATTGAACCAGATCTTGTATATCGAAGGCTTGAAAGATTATGTCAAGATTTATCTCGAAGGCGAAGCTCGTCCTATTCTTTCCCTGATCAGTATGAAAATGGTAGAAGATATGCTTCCGTCGAACCGTTTCATCCGTGTACACCGTTCATTCATTGTCCAGCCGGAGAAGATTAAAGTTATCGAGCGCAATCGCATTGTGTTTGGAAAAGAATATATTCCGATTTCTGATAATTATAAGCAGAAATTCTTCGATTTCCTGGCGCAGCATAGTATCTTATTGGCCAAATAGTCCGATCAGGACTTGCTCAAGTCTGCGGTTGATAGTCCAGCTGCTCATGGAATAATTGTTGGTGAGTAAGACGACGCTATACGTCTTTCCCTGATTTTTTACGTATCCGGCATAACATCTCACGCCGCTCATACTGCCGCTTTTGAGGAATGCTTTTCCTGAAAGAGATGATTCTTTCAGGAAATTGCGTACAGATCCTTCTACTCCGGCTTGAGGTAATGAGGACATAAATGCTTCGGCATGTTTGGATTTTACCATATAGGTTAATAAGTCGTTGAGGAAACGGGCTGTCACCTTATTCGTTGGAGCCAGGCCGCTTCCGTCGGTAATACGAAGAGATGAAACATCCAGTCCTTTGCCTTTCCAATAGCTTTTCATGACTTCAATTCCTTTTCCGAAAGAAGAAATGACATGTTTCTGCGGATTCTTATAGCGCAAACCGATGGTTTTCAGCAAGGCGTCGGCAAAGAGATTATGACTTACATGATTGGTCTTTTCCACGATTTGTTGTAAAGTCGGGGAATAAGTCGTAATAATTTCCGTCCGTTTCCCCGGTTTCCAGGCATTCTTTTCGTACAGAAGTCGATAACAGGTTGCTTCCTTCTGTACAGAGATACCATCTTTTTCCAATTCTTTCTGTATATATTGGGCTAAAAAGAGAGCCGGATCAGGTATGTCGCCTTTCAATCGGTAGGATTGCCGGTTTGCCGGAACGATTCCATATAAATATCGTTCGTTGGAGAATGGCATACCAACGATAAAGCTACTGTCGCTTTTGGTAGCGGCTGCTTTCAGATAATTATGGAAATCCAGATCCATTTCCGGTTCTGTCCGAACCAAGGTAGGGCGTGTTCCTATGGTGCCACTATTCAAATACAGAGAATACAGATTATCATGGAAAGAAAGTCCGTAACTTCCGGCTCCGTAATAACTGCCTAAATCTTCTCGAAGCCATTTCATGGATATGCCTTCGCTGTCGAAAATACTCTCATCAGCAATAATGGCTCCCTTGATTTCCCGAATGCCTTGCTGACGAATGGCGTCTTTCCATTCTTTGAGGAATGTTTCTGATTCGGGGGCGAAATGAGACGAACCCAAAGTCGGATCTCCATGCCCTTGAATATAGATATTCCCATTCAGTACCCCATTGGCAATTGTTCCATCATAACTGATTGTCGTTGGGAAACGATAGGTTTCACCTAATAATTCCAATGCGGTGGCGGTAGTCAGTAATTTTAATACGGAAGCAGGTGTGAGTTGTACATCCGGCTGGTATTTTCCGATGGTTTTTCCTGTGGATGTTTCGGTTACCAGACAAGCAAACGAAGCGTGTTCCATACCCGGCTGATCCAGGAATCGGTTAATGGGACTTGTTTTTTGTCCGAATCCCAGTTGGAAGCATAAAATAAATGCTGTCAATAAAAATATTTTGGAATGTCTCATTATGAAGTTTTAACCTTTATGTTACCTTTGCGAAAAACAAAGATAGAAATAATTATGGATTCCATGTTTGATAAACCGTTTACTTTCGATCGCGTTGTCCGCATCGGAATAGGTGTTTTACTGATCGGTGCATTGCTTTATTTGATCGTTGTCTTGAGAAATGCACTTTTACCATTCTTGATTGCCTGGCTGATGGCTTATATGTGTCAGCCCTTTGTGAAGTTTTTCCAATATAAATTGAAACTGAAAAGCCGGATCTTGTCTATTCTGGCTGTTCTCATATCCATCTGTTTGATTATCGCCTTGGTTACGGTGATGGTTGTACCTTCTATTTCGGAAGAGAGTGAACGTCTGTTACAACTTTTAAGTAACCGGCAGGCTACTCCGGGTTATATCCCGTTGATACCGAACAGTTGGGTGGAGTATTTGGAAAACAGTATTGATCCGGAAGCTTTGCGTGATTTCGTCAACAAGGAAAATATTTTGCAGGCAATCAAACAGATCGCTCCGAAAGCCTGGCATTTACTGACGAGCACTTTCTCTGTTTTAGTCAGTGTAACGATTGTCTTTGTCATCTTTTTGTACTTTATTTTCATCTTGTTGGATTATGAAAAGATAGCCAGTGGTTGGCTGCGACTGATACCGGAACGCTATCGTCCGTTTATCAGTCAGTTGGCAGATGATGTAGAACTTAGTATGAACCGGTATTTCCGCGGACAGTCGTTGATTGCCTTGTGTGTCGGTGTTTTACTGGCGATCGGATTTAAGATCATCAATTTCCCTTTGGCTGTTACCTTGGGATTGTTTATCGGCTGTTTGAACTTGATTCCTTATTTACAGACTATCGGATTGATTCCAATGGCGTTGCTCAGTCTGCTCCGTTCGGCTGAGACAGGAGAGAATTTCTGGATTTTATTTGGCTTATCATTATTGGTATTGGGTATTGTGCAGGCTATACAGGATTTGTATCTGACGCCTCGTATCATGGGAAAAGCCATGGGATTGAATCCAGCCATTATTTTACTTTCCTTATCTATTTGGGGAACATTGCTCGGATTCATCGGACTGATTATTGCCTTACCGCTGACAACACTTTGCCTGTCGTATTATAAGCGGTTTGTTTTGATGGAGAGTTTAGATATATCGCCACAAAATGAGGCTACTGATCCCGAAAATAAGGCCGAAAAACCTGTTCAGACGAAAGAAATAGAAGAAAAATAGGAGAGAAGAAGAAAAAACTTCTCTAAAAACTTGCAGAGTCAAAAATTATCACTACCTTTGCACTCGCAATCGGGAAACGATGCATTAGAGGTTTGATTCGCTAGCTCAGCAGGTAGAGCACAACACTTTTAATGTTGGGGTCCTGGGTTCGAGCCCCAGGCGGATCACTGAAAACAAAAGAAAAATCAAGCAAATCCCTGATAATCAATCATTATCAGGGATTTTTTATTTTCTCCAAATACTGCATTTCACCGCAAAAAACAGTGATGATCACAGGTGAAATAGGTGGACTTGACATCTACCTGAAAAAGTCCACCGAATTAGATCATATTTCATTGATTTTCCGAATTTTGCGTGGTTCGAAACCGACTCGTAAAAATTAATTTTGTAACATCATTTTTTTGAGTATGGCTATGCAGAGAAACTACTTTACGATTCTATTCTTCATAAAGAAGTCTAAACTCCTAAAAAACGGAGAGGCACCCATTTGTATGCGTATAACGGTTAACGGGCAATGGGCCGAGATACAGATTAAAAGAAGCGTGGACATTTCCAAGTGGAATTCCCAAAAGGAATGTGCCATAGGTAAGGAAAGGAAATCTATGGAGTTGAACCATTATCTGGATACGGTCCGTATGAAAGTTTTACAGATCCACAGGGAACTGGAGCAGGACGGGAAGCCGATCACGACCGATGTCTTAAAAAGACGTTATTACGGGGAGGGGGACTCTCCGAAGATGCTGCTGGAGGTTTTCCGGGAACATAACCGAAAGTACAGGGAGTTGATGGGCAAGGATTATGTCGCCGGGACTGTCCTGCGCTATGAACGAACCGCGAGGTATCTGGGTGAACTGCTGCAAAAGGAATACAGGATGAACGATATACCTTTGAAAGAGATAAACCATGAGTTCATTGCCCGGTTTGAGCACTATGTAAAAACAGAAAAATCATGTGCCCAGAATGCCACGGTAAAATATCTGAAAAACTTCAAGAAGATAATAAAAATGGCGCTTGTGAACAAATGGATAACGGACGATCCTTTTCTGGAGATTCATTTTAAACAAACAAAAACGAACCGGGCGTTCCTTACGGAAGAGGAATTGAACATACTTCTGAAAAAGGAATTCACCATTCCCCGCCTGCAAACGGTCAGGGACATATTCGTGTTTTGTGCGCTGACCGGGCTAGCCTTTACCGATGTACAGCACTTGCGATATGAACACATAATAAAGGATGTCAATGGCGAGTACTGGATAAGAAAAGCCAGGGAAAAGACGGACAACATGTGTGACATTCCACTGTTGGACATTCCACGGATGATTTTGGAGAAGTACAAGACACATCCAGAATGCCAGAAAAAAGGAGTGGTCTTGCCGGTACCCAGTAACCAGCGGATGAACAGTTATTTGAAAGAGATCGCTGACATATGCGGTATCAATAAACCATTGAGCACGCATGTGGCCAGGCATACATTCGCGACCGTCGCGCTGGCCAACAGGGTTTCAATGGAATCCGTTGCGAAAATGCTCGGGCATACAGACATCAGGACAACCAAAATATACGCGAGGGTTTTGGACAAGACCGTTTCCGAAGAAATGAAAGGGATGAGAAGCAAATTCGTGGTCTGATAAGGACTGGAAAACAATCAGACCATACTTGAAACCACCTGATTCCAAATGAAACTATCCCATAAAATGATTTCACTTGAGATCGGGTGGCATATCAACAAGATATGAGTATCAGTTTAGCATTTGAATCCGAGACTTCATCAAATACCATCTCTGTTCCTTATCCTGCATTTATGTTTGGAAAATTTGGTAATCATGTCATTCGTGCTGTGATTAACCGTTTTGATACTTTTAAGTTCTCAAATCTTAAAGATTCTTATTCCAATTTGGAGTCTATTAAGAACTTTATCAAGGGTTACTCATATTTAGCGGGAATCAATATTCTGGTATATGCCAAACAAGAAGTGTTGGATGATCTGACGCAGAAAGAGAAACTTTTTTGTGCAATATAGGTTCTCCATCAGATAGAACCATTGTTGTCAAAAGGCGGTATCGGATAAGGAACAAAGCTTTTCCGTCCGAAACAGATACAAGAAGTCTCTGTGAACGTACACAAAAATTATTACTTAACAGTTAAAGAATTGGTAAGTCTATGTTGGAAACAGAGAATATGTATCTGTGTATGGACCTCTCAAAAGCCGATTGGCACTCTTACGAGGATAGTTTTGGAACATTGGAAGAGAAGCGCCTTATCAGATATATTGAGTCAATATATCCAAAACTCACAAAGAAATACCACAACATATCCTTACTCCGTAATGAACAGGATTTGAATGGGAAGAATATGGAAGAAATACTATTTGACAGATAGTTATGCAAATCTGTGAGATTCTACATTTTGTATATACAATTTGGAAACCATCCAGTTTCTCCGTTCTGCTCAGATTCTCATATTCAAATCCTTGTATATAAAAATATGAGAAAAAGTCTAAAAATGATTTTTATTTGGCAGACGCATCTATATCCAGGCTATTCAGGTAATCCGCTACAAGCCGCTCGAGTTGTCCTCGTCTGAAATCAAACCATTTCTGACGGTATTCGCTTCCATCAATGACATATTTGAAATTTCTGAATGGCTTCCGTCCCGATACGGCTTTCCGCAACCTCTCTTTTATTCCGGCATCATCCGGTATGCAATCCCGAATGAAACGCTCCATGATCCCGAAGGACTCTCCCGGCTCCGGCGGGTCAATGCGGACGCGGTTCTCCCAACGCTCCACCTTCCTGTAAACTTCCTGATAATATTTGTCAAAATCTCCACACTCATAAGAACCGTATGAAGCTCCCGGCACGCTTTCGGTTTCCAAAGTGTCCGGATTCAAGAAACAGACCATTCCCATGCCGGTTTCTTCGGCAATGCCACTGATTACCTTTATCGGATATTTCGAATATTCAGCCATTTTCCGTCTGCTTTCTAAAATGTAACAAGTACTCACGAAAATACATCATGAGATGGAAATAACAAAACTTTTACGAATAAATGTAACGCAATCTGTCATCCTCATTTCTTGCGGCAAAGAAAGTTGTTTTTCTGGCCGGTCCCGCAAGGCGGCCCTTCGGGCTGGTTGCTCGTGAAAAAATCTTCCTCACGCTTTGCGTGAGCGTATTTTTTCACGGCAAGCCTTGCCGGAGACCGCCGAAAAACAAACTGGAAGAAGCACAAGAAATAAGAATGCCTACCCGTGTAGGCGATGTATAACTCAAAAATTATAAGGCTATGGCAGACAAGAGCGCAGAAAAGGAAAGACTGTTCAACGAGTGGTTCACAAAATCCTATGACAGATTGAGGGGGACGTTACGCCGGTACGGAATGCTGGACGAGGACAATTTCCATGACACCTACCTTTTCGTAAGAAAGCAGGTGCTGGTTCCCGGAAAGGACATAACAGATTATGACGCATATTTTGTCGGATGCTACAAAAAGGCGGCTCTGGTAAAGATTGTAAATACCAATTAAAAAATGCACCACATACTAATTGAAAAGTGCACCAGAA
>ERZ827471.1264-NODE-1264-length-15874-cov-9.897971_pt1 | contig 15874 bp, 19 predicted proteins | sample MGYA00519772_ERZ827471 | MGnify/ENA primary metagenome ERZ827471 (study PRJEB31778, sample SAMEA3449315) | human gut metagenome | biome: human gut; feature: human-associated habitat; material: faeces | place: United Kingdom | collected 2010/2012 ... | reverse complement strand
CATATCTGCGACGCACTGAATGATTTCGGACATCGTGAGCAGATCGTCGATCATCAGCTCATACTTGTCCTTGGAGATAGATACGGCTTCATCATCCGCCGCGTCAGCGAACGGGGTATTCTCGTCGCTGTTGCTGCTTTCGGGAACATCAACCTTGAAATAGAAACCGATCATATCCACAGATACCTTGGTCATAATCTGACGTGCCTCCTTGACCTTTTCGTCGATGTCCTCCCTCACATGGAGGTAGGCGCGGTGATGCTTCTTGAGATCGCTTTCCAGTCGGATCAGATCGGTCAGCTCCCACAGAGCCTTAAACAGTGCGGAGGTGTTCTCTCCGTATTCGATAGCGTCCGCATAGGGAATGGTAATCATCTTGTTGTTCATATTCAAAAATCCTCCTTAGTTCTGTACGGTTTCTTCTAAACGGGTGGTCATGATGCGGTAGAGTTGGGTGTCCTTCGGGAAATCGTCCTTGAAGGGAACGATGGTCGAGCCGTAGAAGATCAGCCCCTCACCGGCATTGGAATTGGTGATGTAGTTCTGCTGGCTGGGCGAGATGTTCAGCGCCTTCGAGAGAATCTGCCGGTCGCCGGACGCCTGATTCAGAAGGTAGACAAAATCCGAGTTTTCAAAGATGTTCTCCACCTCGCGGGACGCAAGCAGGTCCTTGACGTTCTGGGTGATGCCGGTCGGGATGCCGCCCCATTTTCTGAAACGCTTCCAGATTTCCACGCTGTACGCGGCGGTCTGTTCCTCTTTCAGCAAAAGGTGGAACTCGTCCATGTAGTAGCGCGTTGCCTTGTGCTGGGCGCGGTTGATGGTAACTCTGTTCCACACCTGATCCTGCACAATCAGCATACCGAGTTTCTTGAGCTGCTTGCCGAGTTCCCGGATGTCATAGCAGACGAAGCGGTTGTTGACATCCACATTCGTTCTGTGATTGAAGACGTTCAGAGAGCCGTGAACGTAGATTTCAAGGGCAGTTGCGATGCGCTGTGCCTCCGGCTCCTTCTGATTTCTCAGAATGTTGTAGAGGTCTTCGAGGATCGGCATTTTCTCCGGTTTGGGGTCTGCAAGAAAATCCTGATAGACCATGCGGACACTGCGGTCAATGATGGTCTTCTCAACCGGCTGCAAGCCGTCCTTGCCGCCGACAATCAGCTCACACATGGAGAGGATGAAGTCGGATTTCAGCGTCAGCGGGTTTTCCTCTTCGGAGTAGTTCGTGTTGATGTCCAGCGGATTGATGTAATCCGTGCTGACCGGCGAGATGCGGATAACCTGACCGCCGAGCTTCTGCACAAGGGGGAAATACTCGGCTTCGGGGTCGCAGACGATGATGTCATCCTCCGTGATGAGGAAGGCGTTCGTCATTTCGCGCTTGGCGGAGAAGGACTTACCGGAACCGGGCGTACCCAAGATCAGCCCGTTGGGGTTTTTGAGCTGCTTGCGGTCAACCATGATCATGTTGTTGGACAGCGCGTTCAGCCCGTAGTAGAGAGCTTCGCCGCCCTGAAAAAGCTCCTGCGTGGTGAACGGCACGAAAACCGCCGTGCTGGAAGTGGTCAGTCCGCGCTCAATCTCCACCTGATTGACGCCGATAGGCAGAGAGGACATCAGCCCTTCCTCCTGCTGGAAGTCAAGACGCTTGAGCGCACAGTTATACTTTTGGGCAATGGCGGCGGTCTGGAACACCGCATTTTCGAGCTTCTGGCGATTGGTTGCCGTATTCATGATGAGGATGGTCACGAGGAACAGTCTCTCATTGCGGGTCTGGAGATCCTGCAACAGACGCTTCGCCTCACCGCCGAAGGTGGCGAGGTCGGACGGGATGATGTCCATGTCGTAGCCGGAGCGGACTGCCTTTTTCTGCTCTTCGATCTTCATCTTGTCGAGGTCGGTGATCTTCATCTTGATGCTCTTGATTGCCTTCGCCTGGTCAATCGTCCGGATATGAAAATTGACCGTAATGTTGCTGTCCATCTCAAGGAAGTCGGCAAGCATACGGTCATTGAGTTCCGGCGCGAGGATTTGCAGGAAGCTCACTGCGCCGATGGTTCTGCCCATCTTGAAGCACTTGCCTTCACGGAAGTCAAAGGAAGTGGGCGCGATGAAGTCCTTCGTGCTGAGTCCCGTCCGGGCAACCATGTCAAAGGAAAAGCGGAACGGCTCATTGGTGTCCATGTTGAACACGTCATGAAGCACTTTCAGCCGTTCGTAGCCGGACAGCGGCTCGGTCCTCACACCTAGGGTTTTGAAGTTGTTGAGAATGTCGGTTTCAATGCGTTCGAGCTTCGGCTTTGCCGTGCGGAGGGAGTCCGCCTCAATGCCGAAGGTGATGTACTTCTTCTTGACCAGTCCGTTGTTGCCCTTGGTGAGCTGACTTTGCAGCATACCGGAATACTCGGAGCGGATGTCGTTGAAGGCGTCCTCCTGTGCCGGAATGTTGATGCGCTTGCGGAACTCATTGAGGCTTGCCTTCTGATTGATGAAGGAGAGCTGGACGAAAATCGAGCTGTCGAAGTAGTTCAGAAAGTCGCACCAGTTCTCAAAGATGGCAGTTTTGTCCTCGTTCTGCGCAAGCTGGTAGTTGATGTCCTCAAAGGCGATGGACTTCGTGTAGAGGCGGCTGTTCACCTTGCAGATACCGTCGCGGCACATCTCCACATAGGGAATGGTCTGCTGGGCGGACTTGCGGACTTTCTTTGCCTTCCTGTCCTTTTTCTTCTGCATGACGATCCGCTTCTTTTCCTGAGCGGAAAGGGCATCGCCGTAAATGACACCGTTTTTGACCGTCATCTTAGGCTTTGCCTTTGCTGTGCTGTTGTTCAAGCTGCAATTCCTCCTGTTCTTTGATTTTCTGCTGAATTTCAGCGTAGAGATTGTTTGTGCGATAGGGACGCACCTTGTCCCGGATGAACATGGACTGTACGATGTGGTACAGATACTTTTCGGCGGGCTGACCGTCCTTCTCGTAAAGCGCGAAGAAGATAAACGGGAGCATGATCACCACCATCAGCATTGCCGCCGTAGACAAGTCGAGATGCGCCTTCGCCAGAAAGAAGATCGGGACGCCGACCGCCGCAGCGATGGAAAAACAAATGAGCTGCCGCTTGGTCAGGTTGAACATGACCTTCGTTTTGACGCGGTTAAGATCCTTCGGGACCGGAACAAATGCCATTGACTGTTTCCTCCTTTCTAAGCTGCTTTTCATAGCGCAGCTTCATTTGTGCGGGATATTGATCCTCCTTCGGTTGACGCTTGCCCGTCCAGCGAAGTCCACCCGCTTTGCCTTGACAGATCCAGCCGGAAGCCCGAAGGCTTGCACCGTTTTCACTTTCCAGCGTGTAGGTGATGATGCGCTTATAGCCCATAGCCGCAGCAGCTCTTGCCGCCGCGCCGTAGAGAAAGCTGCAAGCGTTCTTTGCGCCGTTGGTGCATAGCCTTGTAACCTCCAATGTGAAGCCGTCATCCAGATACCGGCTGACGGGACGCCCGGCGATGATCACGCCGACCAACTCACCGTCTGCTTCACAGCCGATGGAAAACTTGTGACCGGCAACCGGCTTGTGATGCCGGTGACACTTCCGGACATACTCGTTGGCGTCTCGAAGAGAGATAGGTCTTAGCCGCAGCATGGAGTTTCCTCCATTGGAAGATGTGCCGTGCATTCGACCTCGTTGCCCCAAACGTCCCAGCCTTCGGGAGACTGACGGGCAAAAAGCTCTACGCGGGGAAGGTCTCCCATGAGCCGAACAATGCGTTCCCTCGCTTCATCCGGCTTTTTGGAATGCTCTTCGATGTGGCTGAGGATGACCTGACGCACACCGGCGTCAACTCGCTTCGGGTGTCCCTTCGTGGCAAGGATGCAGATTTCCGCGTTTGCCCTTGTCCAATACCCCATGCCGGTGAAGAGGTCATCGTTCTTGCGGTTTTGCTTCACCCATACAAAAGCCACGGTCTTATAAGAAAAGCCCCATGCCGTCAACACTTCGAGTGCTTCACAGAGGCACGGAAACGTGATCCAGAGAAACAGAGCGCAGTCCTTAGCGGCAAGCTCACCGACAGGAAGTGCCTTGATGTCTTCAATGCACATTGTCGGGTAGTGGCTTTCCGCCGACCGTCCCTGTCCCTTCTTGGAGTAAGTCCGATACGCCCAAGGGGGATCGGCGTAGATGATGCTGTACTTCTTCATGCTGCCGACCTCCTTAGTGCGCATGGAAGATGGATTTTGCAAGGCTTCCGGTCTTGAACAGCGAGAAGCACAGAATGACCGTGTACGCTGCCACAGAGAACAGAGCCGAATGAATGTTGTCTGCGATGATCATGCCGTTGATCAGCACCGCATAGATGCCGACGCAGACCATGATGAGAAAGCCCTGAAATGCCAGAGCGAACAAGCCTTTCAGATAGTTCGTGCCGATGCTGCCCCATTCGCGGTTGCTCATGGTTGCGATGGGAATAGGTGCAATGCTCACGGTGCGTAGGGTAAGAACCCGACGCCTTGCCATATTGCTATGGCAGGTTTCCGAGAACTCCCCTCCGAACCGGACTTACACCTCTCGATGTATCCGGCTCTCCAGATGTCAGTCTAACTTTCCTGCGTGTAACTTATCGTGACAGTCAATGCAGAGTGCCATTGTCTTGCGCTTACGCCCAATCATGGCGATTTCCCATTGTTTTCTGCCACTTAAATCTTTGAGTTTTCGTATATGGTGTATTTCAAGCGGCACATTCTCTGCGCCACACCACTCACACCTGTTTGCTTGCAGTCTTTTTATAAGGCTATTACGCCCATAATTCTCAAAAATTCTTGCTACTATATCAGGATTTCTGCTTTCTACTTTAGTGTCCCGGCGGAACCCATTATTGTAAAACAGTACCTTTCCGACCTTGCCGTTTTTCTTCGGATATTCCACAACAAAATCTTTTCCTTGACGGTACTTGCGGATAATTCTGCTGATTCGTGTCCGATATTTTCCAGCAAAGGTTTTGAGCATACTGTATCTCATTACATAGTAGAAGTTATTGAGTACAGACACGTTGTTTGCAAGTCGGTAGTAGTTATACAATCCACGAATTTCTGCGTTGTACTGGTTTAGGATTTCCAAATCGTCCAAGTGCAACAGGCGAGTGCGCCGGACAGGTTCCCAAACCTCTTTGTTTCCATTTTGTTTGTCATATTTAATCTTGAGGGCATTGTAGGAGAACAGTCGTTTTACCCACTTATCATGGGGAACATAGAGCAAGACTTTTCCATTGTTTACCCGTCTGGTAGCCCCGGTTTTGGTCTTTTTGTTGTATTCGCCTTTGGCGATTGTGACCTCATATCCCAAGAACTTCGCAGAGTCATGCCCATGAGTAATCAATGTCTTTTCCTCGGACATTTCCAGATGGAGTTTGTCCCGGATAAAGCAGCCTACATCTTGTTTAATCTGTTCTGCGTCCTCTTTGCTGCCGATAACTCCGATTAAGAAATCATCGGCGTATCGGATATAGCAAAGCCGTTTATAGCTATCGTCCATCTGGTCGCTATACGGTATAGATTTCAGACTACGCCGCAGTTCCCGGATTTCTGCAATTAAGCCCTCTTTTTCTTCCACGCTCATTTTAGAGATATTTCTTTTAAGCCTTTGTTCTTTCCCCCGGCAGGCATCCAATTTCTTCTTGAACGCAGGATTGATTTTACGGCGGTTTCCGCAGTTGAATTTCTCTGCATACTCTGCCATATAACTGTCCAGTTCGTTCATGTAGATGTTTGCAAGGATGGGGCTGATGATGGAGCCTTGCGGAGTGCCGGAATAAGTATTGTGATAATTCCAATCCTCCATATATCCGGCTTTCAAGAACTTCCAGAGCAGACCGATGAAATGTTCGTCTGCAATCCGCTTTCGCAAAATAGCAATCAACACATGATGGTCTACGTTGTCAAAACAGCCCTTTATATCTCCCTCAACGAACCACTTTGTCCCCGTAAAATATTTCTGCACATATTTGAGTGCCGTATGACAGCTTCTGTTTATACGGAAACCGTGGGAATAATCGCTAAAGGTTGGCTCATAAATACTCTCTAAGATGAGCCGCACCACCTCCTGTATCAGTTTATCGTCGAATGACGGTATCCCCAGAGGACGCATTTTCCCATTGGATTTCGGGATATACGTTCTCCTTGCCGGGTTAGGCTGATAACTAAAATCCCGCATCTTTTCAATGAGGGCGTTTATCCTTGCCATTCCCATTCCGTCAATGGTTTTGCCGTCTGTTCCGGCTGTCATGTTGCCTGGTTTCGCCTGTATCCGCTGATATGCCAGCAGATAGAATTGTGGATTGTACAGGTTGCGGTATAACCGCTCGTACTTGTAACTCTTGTTACACGCCTTGGATTTTAGGCTTTCCAACACATTTTCAGGACTTCTCATAATGCCTCACGCACCTTTCCTTTTTATGAATTGGTTAACATCCTGCCTCCCTTCGCCGTGTAGACGGCTTTCCCGCCCTCAGACTACTACGGAGACTCCGTTGCCATGCCGGATATTCAGCGTCATCTTTCTTGGGTTTTTACCCCTTGAAATTTATCGCCTTGCGGCATTACGCATAGCCGGATAGTTCCGGCGTTCCGGTTTAGGCAATCTCCAGTTAGACACTTTGGGAAAAGCGTATTGTGATGTCGGTAGTGGGTTTTCGTCCTTTTCCGCTTACTGCGGCTGGCTGTCATAAGTATCGTGCGGTCTGTGTTTACCTGTCACATTCCGCTATGACATACGGCGAATACAACCATCCTGCGCCGCCGGGTCGAGTATCCCGCTTCGGACTGCCCTTAAAGCAGTTTAGCCTTGCTCCTCATTCACAATGTTGCGTCTTGCCGCTCAGTCGTGGGTAGATGGTTTTCCCAACTTGCGATTTTTCCGATACGCTATTGTCCCCCTTGTGGTTTCCCTCCGGGGTAAATCGGATGACGCTAAAGTGACGCTTTTCACGTCTTTGATACTTTTCTTTACCGGCTTGCTAAAGCCGGGTTCCCAAAATGCCCGCACACCGCCTTTGGATGAAAAGCGGCGCTTCTGGACGCGCAGTAAATCTCAATCATGCGCCCGTAGAGGATAACCGTAATGAGGATCGCCATGATTTTGAGGCACAGGCTGATCAGGAGCGTTTCTATCGACAGTCCGAGCAGTTCTCCGACGCCCATGTTCTCCATGCCGGTACGCATCTGCGCAATCGTCGCGTCAATATCAATACTGGTGTTGCCGTGGATTACTCCGGCTGCACCGGAAACCACGTTCTGCCCGATGTCGAATACTGCCATCACGATGTCAAACGTGTGCGTCACGAGATAGATCGCCACAGCCGCCTTGAAAAACCACTTGAAGAACATCCAAGTGTCCATGTCGTGAAGGTTGTTTTTCTCGGTGATCATGGAAATCAGCTCGTAGCACAAAACGAAAGTGATGATGATACCAGCGATGGGGACTATCACGTTTTCAGATAGTCCCCGGATCATCTGGTACACGCCGCCGTTCCAGCCGGACGGGGTTTGCCCGACTTCGGCGGCAATCGTTCCTACCTTCTCGTTGACATCGGTGAACATATTGGTCAGGTTGCTCTCGATCCATCCGATCAGCATATCCTTGAGAGCTTGTTCGATCTTTTCTAAAATGCTGCCCAATATTTCACCACCCTTCGGTTAAGCTGGGCTTGCCGTGGATTAGCCGAACAAACCGGAGAGCAGGGGGATGAGGGTCGTGCCGATCAGCACCACACCGCCGCCAGCCATGAGCTGCTTGATGCCCTGAGACTTAGCGCCGGGGTTGTCGTTGCCGTAGCCTTCCATGAGGTTGACAACTCCCCACACCGCAAGACCCGCACCGAGGGCGATAACAAGCGTCTGGAGAACCGTAACTGCCTGATTGATAAATGCCATACTTGAATTTCCTCCTTAAATCGTTGGTGAATTGTGAGGGGCGAGTGCCTTTTCCAGCACCCGCCCCGATGGTTACTTCTGCGCGGCTGCCGGATTAACCGAACAGACCGGAGAGCAGAGGGATGAGGGTCGTGCCGATCAGCACCACGCCGCCGCCAGCCATGAGCTGCTTAATGCCCTGAGATTTAGCCGCCGGATTGTCGTTGCCGTAGCCTTCCATGAGGTTGATAACACCCCACACCGCGAGACCGGCACCGAGGGCGATAACGAGCGTCTGAAGAACCGTGACAGCCTGATTGATGAAAGCCATAGATTTTCCTCCTTGATTTGAAAAAAATTGGTTGTGTATTTTTGAAAATGGGCATAAAAAAAGAAGCCCCGTCGCTGTTCTGCTTTGGGAGCCATCAGGCTTTACCCACTGCGCAGTGCAGCGACGGGGCTTTAATCCGCTTCGACCTCGCCCATATCATAGAGGTCGAATGTGTCATCGGGCTTGACTACCAGCTTGTGCTGCCGATACTTCTCGATGTCAAAGGCGTTCCGCTTGTCGTAGTCGGAGAGCTGCCGGTACTTTGGATGCTTCGTAATGTCGTATTTGTTACTGAGAAAAGGTCTCACGCCTCGAAGCTGCAAAATACACTTGGCTCCGTCCATGACGGCGATCTCATCCTGAGACATCAGTTCCTTGCCGGTTTTCTGGTAATTCAAGCCGTAGGAGTTGTTGCTGGAACGGGTTTCTGAGGTGTTGTAAAGGTCGATTGTCTCCTTGCCCAGCACCTCGCTGATTTCCTTGAGGGTCGATTTCTCCTTGCCGCCAAGAAAAAGTGTGCAGTCGCAGTTGCCCGTGATGGTGTCCGCCGCGTCCTTGTAGATGGTCTTGAGCTGAGACTGGGACTGCAAGATGATTGACGCCGAGATTTCCCGGCTTCGGATGGTGGCGATGAGCTTATCAAACTTCGGGATTTGACCGATGTTCGCAAACTCATCGAGCAGACAGCGCACATGAACGGGAAGCCGACCGTTGTAAACGTCATCTGCTTTATCGCACAAAAGGTTGAAGAGCTGGGAATACATGATTGCCACGACGAAATTGAAGGTGTCATCGGTATCGGAAATGATGACGAACAGCGCCGTCTTCCGGTCTCCGATGGTGTCCAGCTCCATCTCATCGTAGCTCATCAGCTCCCGCAGCTCTGCAATGTCGAAGGGCGCAAGCCTTGCACCGCAGGAAATCAAAATCGACTTAGCGGTTTTGCCCGCCGCCAGCTTGTATTTGCGGTATTGCTTGACCGCAAAGTGGTCAGGATCGCGGGCTTCCAGCTCATCGAACATGACATCCACTGGGTTCTTGAAGGTCTCATCGTCCTCTCTGGCTTCCGAGGCATTGATCATTTCGAGCAGGGTAGTAAAGTTTTTCTCGTGATCGGGTGCCTCATACCAGATGTAGCCGATGAGAGCTGTGTAGTAGAGCTTTTCCGCCTTGACCCAGAAATCTTCGCCGGACTTATCGCCGTCTCCCTTCGTGTTGACGATGATCGTATTGACCAGCTTGAGGATGTCCTTCTCGCTGCGGATGTAGCTGAACGGGTTGTAGTGCATGGATTTCCGGAAATTGATGGTGTTCAGCGACTTGATGACGTAGCCGCCCTTTTCAAGCATTTTGCCGCACTCCACCAGCACCGTACCCTTCGGGTCAGTCACAACGTAGCTACTGTGCATCTGCATCAGGTTAGGTTTGACGAAAAAGCGCGTCTTGCCTGAGCCGGAACCGCCGATGACGAGGATGTTTTTGTTGCGGGCGTATTTCGGCTGCTTCGGGCGGCTGTTCATGGTCAGGAACTCCGTCTGCGTCAGAATGACGTTGTTGGAGAACTCCGGGTCCATGTACGGCTTGATGTCCTCCGGCTTGCCCCAGCGGGCAGATCCGTATTCTTCGCCCTGCCGTAACTTCTTGCGATTCTTGCCTTTGACGTAGACCGCCAACTTGAGCAGCGCACCGGCAACCAGACCGACGAGCAGATCAACGGGATGAAAGCTGGGAAGCGGATTTGCAAAGGCAGTGCCGAACACGGCAAAGCCGTTTGTCAGCTTGTCGATGAACTCCGTGCCGGGAGCGAGACGGAACACAGCGGCGATCTTATCCGCAAAGTAAAAGGCAAAGACATACGGAAGGTTCAGAAGAACGAGCTTCTTCACATCGAGTTTGTTCACAGCTCCACACCCCGATCCTTGGTCTTGACCTTGACCTTCTCCTTGTGCTGCGCCTTGCTCTGGGCTTTCTCCTGATCCAGCTTGTGCCGGATGGACGGCTGTTCCTTCTGCTTGACAGTCTTGGCAGAGAACTCCTTGAAGGCGGCGGTCATGACATCAACGTCCCGTCCCTTGAAGAAGACAAGGTAGCTGGGCGGTTCTACGGAAACGTCCTTCTTGAGCGCAAAGTCCAGACCGTATTTGCTGGCAGTCCGCTCAAAGGACTTGATGTTGCCATCCGTCACTTCGATGTTGGAGATAGCGGCATTCTGGCTCATCAGATGCTTGATGGACTGCTTGCCGCGATAGGTTTTTGGCTGCTGCATCTGCTTCTGCGCCTTCTCAATCTCCTGCACGAACTTGTCCAGTGCCTTTTTCAGCACCTCGGCTGAGATTTTGCCGCCCTTGATCATGATTGCAACAACTTTGGTGTTGACTTCATCCTGCATTGCAGAGATACCTCCTTTCCTTGAAATGATTGAGGGAATGCTGCCTCAGCTAAGGCGGCACAATCCGGCGACAGATGGTTTTCATTTACGCTGTCCTCCTTTCCGAGCATTGCTCACGATGGTATTCATTAAAGAGTGTCTTCACAAAGGCTATAATCGTAGGTCTTCGGCTTCTTTGACCCTGCCGATCTGTCCTGCCCGTAGAAATCATGATTGACGAGCGCGGAGTAGTAATTGTCTATCGTCAGAGAGGCGTTATACAGAGCGGTCAACAGGTACGCCCGGATATTACGGATGTCTGACGGGTTCTTGTTCATTGCTTCCAGAACGTACTCTATGTGGCTGCTATTCAGCTTGAGAAAGCGGGACTTAACCACTTGCTGCGGCATATCCTCGCCATTGATACGGATGGTCGGAGCGGTAGAGCAGACGGCATCCAGCATGATGTCCATGATCTCCCGGAAGCGGTCTTTATCGAACTTCGGATCCTGACAGAGAATGTCGTAGTCAAGATTCTCTTTGATAATCTCTTCATACTCGCTTCGCTCATCCATCCTGTCCATCCCATCAAGATTGATGGATTGATATTTCTTTGAGAGAGTATTTCTTTCTTGGGTAATTACTTGATCAGTATTTATTTGTGCGGACTTATCCCCGCGTGGATTATCCACATCTGGCTTCTCCACACATGGATTTTCCGTGTGTGGCATTTCCCGTTCTGGCGTAGACTCCTGCGGCTCTTCGTATATCTCAAAGATTGTGCTGCTCATCCTGCCCTTACCGTCTCTCTGCCGGTGCCTGACGAGGTAGCCGTGTTTCTCAAGCTCACGGAGCGCGGAGAGAATGGCATCCGGACCTTCCTTACAGATTGCAGAAAGTCCCTTGGTTGAGAACTTCCAGCCATCATTGAACGAGAGCATCTTTGAGAGAAGACCGACCGCCTTGAGTGACAGGCTCTTGTCTCGGAGGTGGAAGTTCGCCATGACGGTATAGCCACGATTTTTATTTACGCGATAGACTGCCACGAAAATCACCTTGCCATCTTGGAAAGCAGTTCTTCGCCGCACTTTTTCTGGAACTTCATTCGGATGACCTCCTTGCCCTTCGGCGTGAAGTAGGTCTGAGAACCGGTGTAGCAGTACGTCACAAAATCGCGGACGATGAACAGTCCGGCATTGCTGTCCTTGTTGTAGGGAAGTAGCTGCCCGGAAGGAGAGCGGAACAGGTACTTTTCTTTGAGAAGGAACTGGACGAACTTGCGCTCCGGGATTTTCAGTTCCTTCGCCGTCGTTCGGATATTGGTGCAGTCATCCGGATTGATGAAGGCGTCGTAGTAATCGGCTTTGGGCTTTGCCGTGTTCAGCTCACACTCAAGAGCCTTCACGCGATTCTTTTCCAGAATCAACGCCTGAGCAAACTCCACAATGACCGCCGGTTCCTTCTGAATACGTTCCAGAAGGGAGTCCGTCATGTAGCCGCCGGTCTTGCGGATCATGGGGATGACATCATGTGTGATCCAGCGTTTGAAGGCTTTGGCTTCGGGCTTACGGCTGCTCAGAATAAGCGTGTAAAGTCCAGGTTCGTTCACTACCGTCATGTTGGGATTGCCTCGTTTATTACCCTCATTTGAAATGAGGGTAATCATCTTCTCGTCCGCATCCAGCCGTGAAATGGCTTGTGACGAATTGCCGATCTCCAAAGCCCTGCACACGTCTACCGCCACAAACCACGGCTCGTTTTCGATCAGGGCTGTTCGGATTTCTCCAAACTGTTCATTCTTGAAGACTTCGATTTTGTTATCCATGATTGACTTCCTTTCCGGCAGCAGATGTGCCACTTTGATTTTTGAGGGTAGAAACGGGATTGCAGCAGTAGGGACACTCTGCAAACACGCAGGACTGATATTTCCAGAAGGGACGGTGAAAGCGGCAGCTTCGGCACTCAGGGAGAATGCCATCCGCGCCGCTGTCAAAATGCTCAAAGCCGGGTGTGGTCTGCATCAGCAATTCCAGTGCTTGCAGATCACCGGCTGTCATGCGTTTCATGCTTAAAAAACTCCTTTCCTTCGCCGCATCGCCAGCAAATATTCCGGCTTTTGGGCAACAAAAAAAGAGGGTTTGCTTCTTACTCCAAATTGGAGAAGAAACAAACCCTCTTCGTTTACGATGTAGTTCAGATGATTTCTCGGATGGTATGAATGACACCGAGCAGCAGCCCGATGAAGAAGGCAAGTCCTCCGATAAGACCGCCTATGATTAAGTTCAATGCGAAGATGCCGACTGAGCCGGAGATACCGTAACCGCTGGGAACGAGCCAGAGGCACATCCTCCGGATGCCGAACGGTAATCCAACGCAGATCCACATAAGGAAGTAGTCGCATACGCCGTCAGGCATATAGATCGGCTTGAGAAATGACGCGAGGCAGAACGCAAGCGCGATTGGAAGCAGAACCTCCTTCAAGAAGACTTTGATAGCACCCACTATATCCTCCTTCTGCCGGAAGTGTGCAGCAGCACCCTCCGGCTTGCTTGATTATTGTGAAAGTCCTTTGTTTTCGGTCAAAAAAAGAAGGGACTAAGCCAGAATGCCTTGGTTTTCAAGGCCTTTCTGATTTAGTCCTATTATCGCACAATAATCTTTGACAATAACCCGCTTGATCTTTTCAGCCTTTATATCAGCAAGCATCCGCTGGAAGCCGGGCCGGTTGAAATTCGTCCCGGAGTACCCGTCGTCCTCATCATAGTGGCGGATAGCTGTATAGCCGTGGTCGCGGCAATATTTTTCCAGAATTTTTTTCTGGTTGACAATACTGTTGCTCTCGCCCTCTAATTTATCCTCTTGGGACAAACGCTCATAGCAGGCGGTAATACCATCGGTTTCATCCTCCTGCGGTTGATTTTTGACGTAGAATTGCAGCACTGTATTTTGGATAGCAGCACGGGTTTCTGCCCGCAAAGGACTGGTATTGACAACACGCTGAAATGAACTGACAGGTGTAATATCATGGTTCATCATTTCTGCTCACCGCCTTTCTCAAAAGAACGGACAAGCGTAGAATAGATGTTGCAGCCTGCCAACAAGTCGCTGCCCTCCGTGATGGAGATAACCGACGCACCGTATTCTGCGGCGTTCTCCATGAATTGCAAGGTATCAAGCATATTCCGGGAAAGCCGGTCAATGCTGCTCACAACCACCGTATGAATCCGTTGGTCGTGGATGTGCGCCTGCAATTTCTGAAAGCTCGGACGGTCTGGGTTTGTCCCCGAAAAACCGTCATCTGCATACAGGATATAGCTGTCAATACTGTGTTGCTGTGCGTAATGCAGCAGTTGGTACATTTGATTGTCAAGGTACAGGTTTGTATCATCATTTTTCCGTGCTGCACGATAATACAGTGCAGTCACCATTTCCGGCTGTTTATTCATATTTTGCCTCCTATTCCGCAGCCGGAAAACGAGGCATTGATACGGTATTATTGTACCATACCATGCCCCGTTTGTCTGCATATAAGTTATGAAAAAAGCCTTATTTTTCGGCTCTTTGTTTACTTAAATCATTTTGAATAAGACGATTGATTTTCGTTACTGCGTTTTCAGTGGCCCCGTCTTTCACGGTGGCCCTGACAATATAGCGAACGCCTCCGATCTCGTACTGGCGTACTACGGAGGCGTTAGTTTTCTGATTTAATGCCGTATTCATACGGTCAAATCCCCCCTTCGCTTATACTGGTTTTTCATAGGAAGTGGGCATAAAACGGACGGCTGATGGCATCAGCTCCACAGGAATTTCACCTCGGCCCATGCTTGTGGGTGCGCCGCGCAATGCTGTGTGGGCGTTCAACGCGGGAGTATCGTTAGCGTATGTGCCGCTGCTTATGAGCTGCCAACTCTCGATGTAGATGGTTCTCGCTCACTCATGGAACATGAGGTCATAGCGCATCCACCGACGCGGAACATACAGAATGTGTCCGTTGCCCTATACTGCGCCGATGGCCTCCCATCGGGCTTTCTTTTTCAAGGTGCTGCAAGCGGCCCGCAGCAGAAGGAAAAAACAGGGAAAGGGTTAAGCTGTTTCAACCTCCGGGGGCCGGTTCGTCACGGTATCGTGACGATGGAAGAAATGAGCTTGATTTCCAGACAGCGCTTCATGTACTCGTCCACGCACACATGAGGCTGGCCGTATTCGTCGTAAAGCGTCCGGGTACATAACTTGTTGATGTAACCCTCGTAGTACCGCAATACTCGTTCCACGGCCTCGGCATCACCGGCGCGGGCGGCCTTGATCACCGAAAGGGGTAAAAGCTCAATGCCTTTGTAGTTGGGATTTTTCATCCGCGTCTAACCTCCCTCCGGCATCAACGCCATCAATTTTGTTCGCAGCTCTTTCAGCGTTTTAGTCCTGTGCCGCTGGACGGCACTTCTGGACATTCCCATGAGTGCGCCGATCTCGCCGTCTGCCAGTTCCAAAACACAGTGCAAAATCAAAATGCTCTGCGCCTGCTGGGGTAGCTCGGCAAATGCGGCGGCCACAAGCTCGTTGTCGATATGTAAATCATAGCCGTGCGACGAAAACACAAAATCGTCGCTGGGGTAATGATCTACGGTGTAGAGCTTGTCCAATTCTGCCTGCGGGAGAACGCTGAACGACGTTTCACGGTCGCGCTGGCGTTTCATATCCCGGTGGTAGTTTCGGGCCTCATTTCGCAGTACGGTTTTGCAGAAAGCATCAAACCGGCACTGTTCGCCATAGTCGCGGGGGATAGCTTCCATCTTCTCACCCCCTTTCTGTGGGGGATGTGGTGGTTCTGTCCCTTTCCGCCAACATGACACCAGACAGGCCCATTGCTGCCCGCTGAACGCCACCTTTTTGAGAATTTTTGAAAAAATTTTTCAGGTATGGACGGGCAACATAAAACAACAAAAAACGCCCGGCAGGTCGTAAAAGGCCTGCTGGGCGCAGAAATGTTTTATAAGGACGATTGTTTACATGGTATAGTTCATATCCAAAGCCGGACGGCTCCGATGGAGGGGCTATGCTTTTTTTAACTGGTGCAGATCATGGATACTGCGAAATAAAAAGAAGGACACGGTAAATTAACCTCCAATCGGCTACCGTGTCCCTGCAAGTCGTCATAGGTTTGTGTAAACGCAAAGAAACCGCGATCAGGTAGCATCCAATAAATTTCCCAACTCTACGCATAACCGTTTCCTCACTGAACGAAAGTAAGGAACATGGCAAGCGCAACAATTCC
>ERZ827471.1240-NODE-1240-length-16093-cov-3.518581_pt1 | contig 16093 bp, 12 predicted proteins | sample MGYA00519772_ERZ827471 | MGnify/ENA primary metagenome ERZ827471 (study PRJEB31778, sample SAMEA3449315) | human gut metagenome | biome: human gut; feature: human-associated habitat; material: faeces | place: United Kingdom | collected 2010/2012 ... | reverse complement strand
CTGCTGCAAATCAACAGCCACTTGCTTCATAAACGAAGTAAAACTTTCCTTTTTCATAAAAAATAAATTAATAATTAATATTTACGTTTCCCACACTATACTTTAGTAAAACACAAAATACATATACAAAAATTTACATACATAAAATTATAAAATTAAAAACTTGAATATTCACATCATCTATCAAATTTATTTTTATACATTTGCGCATTTTTTTAAACAAATTATCATTTTAATCACTAAAAAGAAACAAAGTTATGAACAACAATGAACCAGCTGCCGAACACTACAGCATTAATGGATTCAAGTATTTCTCCGAGTTGGCGAAAGAATATTTTCCCGATCTGGCAAACGCCTCTTCCGCCAGCAAAAAAATGCGTAAACGCATTAAAGCAAACAAGACATTGAACGAACAACTGGTTGCAGCGTATTACACCAGCCAAACAATCGATGTCAGTCCTGAAATGCAGCTAATCATCTACCGACACTGGGGACCTCCCCACATTGACTTGCCGACAAACGTTTAGCGCGTAACAGAAAACGAAAACACGGACAAGAAATAAAAGGAAAATCGAACTATATATTTTTAAATATATCATTTATCTTTTATTGTTTATTATGTATTCCACTTTGCGTTCACCACTTTTTTTCGAAACGAAGATAACTATCAACCATACAGCTATTTACCGAAAGAAAAAAGCGTTCCACAAAGCGTTCCACAAAAATGACCGTTTTTTTCACCCCAAACAGAGCCTCCGGATCCCCCCAACGAAGGCTTTGTTTATCTCCACCAGAAGCTCTGCCGGACACAAACAGAGCGTCCGTTTCATCCCCCACTCCTCACGTTGCTTCCTGAAAGAAAAAAAGAAAAACAGCCACTTACGTACCGCAACTACATTTCTTCGTCCACGCCCGTCCACACAGAGCCACAACCCTTGCAGACCGCATGAGAATAGCGTACATTTACAGAAAATTTAAACGACACCGCAATGAACAACTTCAATTTTCAAGCCATGATGAAATATGGTTTTCTCATTATCCCTAAAGCCTTGCTACAACAACAGATAGAAGATCGGCACATACCGGAAGGAGAGATAGAAGCTCTCCTGAAAATCCTGATGAAAGTCAATTATTCGGATACGCTGTACAACGACCGCCAGAATAAAAACTACCCGTGCAAAAGGGGAGAAAGCCTGTTTAGCTACCGCGACTGGAGCCACATCTTCCGCTGGTCTATCGGAAAAACCTTTCGGTTCATACACGAGCTTGCCGCCCTGGGAGTGATCGAGATCGTCCCCCATCCCAACAATTCCTCCCTGCACATTCGTGTCGTCGAATACGACAAGTGGGTGGGACCCGCCGACAGCGAAAAACAGAAAAAGAAAACCGTCAACGAAAAATTCCATTTGTTTTGGGATGAGTTTCACAGCATCACGCAGCTTCCTAAAGAGAATATCGCCAAAGCACAACGCGAATGGAAAAAGTTGAGCGACAAGGAACAACAACTCGCCATCGACAAGATAGAGGAATTTTATTTCCATCAAACGAACATCCATTTCCTGCTCCATGCCACCAGTTATTTATCCAACAAAGCTTTCCTGAACGAATATTAACCAAACGAATACTGATTATGAATACCGAAAACAGAGTTTCGCCACAGGCTCCCGAAATAGAAGAAGCCATCATCGGCGCCTGCCTGATAGAGCAGGCAGCCATCCCACTGGTAGCCGACAAACTGCGCCCCGAAATGTTCTATGTCCTGCGCCACCAAGTGATCTACGCCGCCCTATTGGCTATGTATCACGCAGGCATGAAGATAGACATTCTCACCGTAAAAGAAGAGCTTTCCCACCGTGGAAAGCTCGAAGAGGCGGGCGGAGCGTTCGGCATCACCCAGTTGAGCAGCAAAGTGGCGAGTTCCGCCCACCTCGAATATCACGCGCAGATCGTGCACGAGAAATATCTGCGACGCGAAATGATCCTGGGATTCAACAAACTCCTCGCCTGTTCGCTAGACGAAACGATGGACATCGACGACTCTCTAATAGACGCGCATAACCTGCTCGACCGTCTGGAAGGCGAATTCAGCCACAACAACCACATGCGCGACATGGACGAACTCATGACTGCCACCATGACTGAAGCCGAAGGACGTATTGCCAACAACACAAACGGTGTGACCGGCATCCCCACCGGACTGGCGGACTTGGACCGTATGACGTCCGGACTCCAAAACGGCGAGTTGGTGGTGATCGCCGCCCGTCCCGGTGTGGGAAAAACAGCATTCGCACTACACATGGCACGAAGCGCAGTCATGGCAGGATATGCCGTAGCCGTCTACAGCCTCGAAATGCAGGGGGAAAGGCTGGCAGACCGATGGCTGACAGCGACCAGCGAAATCAGCGCCCGTCATTGGCGGCCGGGAACCGTCAGCCCACAGGAGCTTACAGGCGCGCGCACGGCAGCCGCCGACCTTAAACGCCTTCCGATACACGTAGACGACAGTACTTCGGTCAATATGGAACACGTGCGTTCCAGTGCGCGACTATTGCAAAGCCAACACGCGTGCGACGCGATTATTATCGATTACCTGCAACTCTGTGACATGACGACCGGGCAGAACAACCGCAACCGTGAACAGGAAGTGGCACAAGCCACCCGCAAAGCGAAATTGCTGGCCAAAGAACTAAACATACCGGTGATACTGCTTAGCCAACTAAACCGCGAATCGGAAAACCGCCCTGCCGGCCGCCCCGAACTGGCTCATCTCCGCGAGAGCGGAGCGATTGAACAGGATGCGGACGTTGTCATGTTGCTCTACCGCCCCGCCCTTGCACGGGTGACAACCGACCGGGAAAGCGGTTACCCTACCGAAGGCCTGGGAGTGGTAATCATAGCCAAACAACGCAACGGAGAGACAGGAAACGTGTACTTCAGGCATAATCCGGAAATGACTAAGATCACCGAATATGTCCCGCCATTAGAGTATATGCTGAAACATGCCAGATAAGAAGTAATCACAGTATATGTTTATGATTTTATATTACAATATATTTTAGAAAAAAATTTCTTATTTCATTTCATTTTCAGCATAAAATAAAATGCATATTACTTGACTTTCCCTTTCAAATTTCGTATATTTGTAATGTCGTAAGGACAGAAAATTATTATTACTTAAACCTTAACTTTTTTATTTGTATGAATGTATTAGTAGAGCGCTATCAGCGCAGAAAGTATGTGAATCAACCGGATTCACAGATGTTGTATTATGTACACCAGAAATCGGGCACAGTGAGGGTGATGGACATCAACAAGCTGGCAGACGCTATCGAAGCGAACTCCTCGCTTACAGCGGGAGACGTGAAGCATTCCATCGAGGCTTTTGTTGAGCAGTTGCGCCTGTCGCTCACCCAGGGCGACAAGGTGAAGATTGACGGATTGGGCACGTTCCATATCACGTTGAGCAGCGAAGGGGCGGAAAAGGAGAAGGATTGCACGGTGCGCAGCATCCGCAGAGTAAATGTCCGTTTCGTAGCAGATAAGGCGCTTCAGCTGGTGAATACGAGTCATGCCACTACCCGAGGCGAGAATAATGTCGATTTTATCCTGTCCGGAAAGGGTGACGGAGAAGGTGACGATGACGGAAATAGCGGTAGCGGTGGAAACAGCGGCGGAAGCGGAGAAGCTCCGGACCCGGCTGCTTAATCTTTAAAAACAGTGCCGCATGGATATTACGGAGTGATTTCTACAGTTACTCTCCATGCGGTTTCTGTTTTCTTCTACATTTATTTTTTAATTCTCAATTTTCAATCCTCAATTTATTAAAATGCTCGATAAAATCATAGAGATCATTATGACGATCCTGCCCTTTCTGGGCAGTAACCGCAAAAAGCGCAAAGTAATGGCGCAAGAAGTAAAAGAGTTCAGCGAACTGGTGAAAGACCAATATACTTTTCTGATGCAGCAGTTGGAAAAAGTGTTGAAGGATTATTTCGACCTTAGCTCGAAAGTGAAAGAGATGCATACAGAGATATTCTCATTAAGAGGTCAGCTGGCACAGGCTGCTGCCTTACAATGTATTAATAAGGAGTGTGCACAACGTAGTGCAGCAGAGGCATGATAACGATTCAATTGATGCAAATTATGGAACCTGTGCAATTTACAGAACCTATTCAATCTATTTAATCCATTCATGAGAACTATAAACCTGATAGTAATCCATTGCTCCGCTACGCGCGAAGACAAGAGTTTCACAGAATATGACCTGGACGTCTGTCATCGCAGACGAGGATTCAACGGAACGGGTTATCATTTCTATATCCGCAAAAACGGGGACATAAAATCTACTCGTCCGATAGAACGGATCGGTGCGCACAGCCGCGGTTTCAACAAAGAAAGTATAGGTATCTGCTATGAGGGCGGACTCGATTGCAAAGGACAACCGAAAGATACCCGTACCGAATGGCAGAAACATTCGCTCCGGGTATTGATTCTCGCTTTATTGAAAGATTATCCGAATTGCCGGATCTGCGGACATCGGGATCTAAGTCCCGACCTGAACGGAAACGGCGAAATAGAACCGGAAGAATGGATTAAGGCCTGTCCCTGTTTTAATGCTGAAACGGACTGGGGAAAAGTCTGAAAGGAAAACTATATCAAAAGCCTTCAATAACTATCTTAGGCACGGATTACGCGGATTACACGGCTTTAGCAAATCAAAGAATCGTATTATCCGTATTATCTGTGCCTAAATAATCTTATATTGTACCATTTCAGGCAAAAAGAATGCATATATTTACAATCAGCTAATCTACAAATTAGACGACTTACCATGTACTAACTCCAATCGTACATCGTAAATCGTCTAATCGTAAATGAACTTAGTCGTAAATTATTTTTCTACTTCACGTCGAATGCAGCATCAATCAACGCTTTCAAGTTCAGATAATGACTTCTGTATATTCCGCTGGAAGCATTTGCCGCATTGGTCAGGTCTCTTCTAAGATCAGTCAACTGTCCGCGTGCAATAGTCGGTGCTTCAGAAGGGAAATCGAAAGCTACGAGCGAATAACCACCCAGACTTCCGAGCGAACCGGAACTGTTCTTCGGTTTATCAAGCATTCCAATCAACGCATTGACATAAGTCTTTTGCAAACTACGTTGGGAAGCATCCGGTTTCTTTCCTCCTTGCATATCGCTCCAGATACTCTTCTTCAAATCACGGAACAAATCGTTGGCTGTGTATGCCTTCGCTCCGTTGACCAGTTCGTTGTCCGTCATCTTATCGAGTGTGCGGCTGCTAAGCAGTTGTTTCAATGTACTGCTCTGTACACGGTAGATCGAATTGAAAGTATTGATACCAGTTCTTTCGGACAGTTTATCATCCATCAGCCAGGTCGGTGTGGTAAACAGTTCCTTGTTCAGGAAGTCGACCGCTTTCTTCTGAATATCCTTCGGAACATATTCCACCGCTTTCATGTCTGTCTGTTCCACAGAAATCGGATTGTGGTAGATACCGGCCACATTGGTAGCCACATGGCCCATGTACAAGTCGAATTGTCCCACCACATTCTGATACAAACGGACAGCTTTCATATAACCCTCATTCGGTTCATAAGTCCAGTTCATGATTTCAGGCATCACACGTTTCAGGTTTTTGATTCCATACGAGCTTGCCAGCATGGCATCATCTCCCAAATCTTCACTCTGGTTGCGGGGATCGTTTCTGTCGAGTTCCGTTCCGAACGTATAGCGTTTGTCCTCCCGCAGCTTCTCAATGATCCACTTATTCAAGTGAGGTATTTCGGCTTCCGCCGTTTCATATTCAGGCATCCAACGATAGCCCCATTCAATCGCCCATTTATCATACATACCGATACGGGGGAATATTCCCGAACGTGAAACGTTGTCTTCCGGCTGTGCCACATAGTTGAAGCGTGCATAGTCCATGATAGACGGTGTATGACCGTTGGCTTCCACCCATATTTTGTCTCTAAGTTTCTCTACCGGGACGGTATTGGAAGAACCGAAGTTATGACGCAGTCCTAATGTATGTCCCACCTCGTGGGAAGATACAAAACGTACCAGTTCGCCCATCAGTTCATCGTCGAACATCGGTTTGCGTGCTCCCGGATCAATGGCTCCTGCCTGCACGATGTACCAGTTGTAAAGCAGGCTCATCACATTGTGATACCAGTTGATATGCGTTTCAAGAATTTCACCGCTGCGAGGGTCGTGCACGTGAGGTCCGCTTGCATTCGGAATATCGGAAGGCTTGTACACGATAGCCGAATGGCGGGCGTCTTCCAAGCTCCAGGTAGGATCGTCCGTCGGTGCTTCTTTGCCGAAGATTGCATTTTTGAATCCTGCTTTCTCAAAAGCGGCTTGCCAGTCGTTCACTCCCTGAATAAGGTACGGAACCCATTTCTTCGGAGTGGCAGGGTCGATATAAATGATAATCGGTTTCTTTGGTTCCACCAATTCGCCACGCAGGTATTTCTCGCGGTCTTCGTCTTTGGGTTCGAGACGCCAGCGGGTGATATTCGCTTTATACTTCACTCCTTGCGGATTCTCGTCAAAATCCTTATAGCTCACAGCAAAGTAACCTACCCGGTCGTCGTGCAATCTCGGTTTCATCGGTTCCTTGGGAAGTAATAGCATAGAGCTGTTCAGTTCGTAAGTCAACGGAGTGGTAGAGGTGGCAAAGAAAGCTGCCAGCAGTTTCTCAAGTCCACTGCCTCTTCCTTTCTTCCGCTGGAAGGTACGCACGGTACGTATTTCGATGTTTTGCGGAAAGGCTTTCAGTGTGTCGATATAACTGGCGTCGTCTACCATGCTGCTCGCTCCGATGTTGTCTTTCACCCGGCTGGTGAATGAAAACATTTCGTTGTCCTTACGGATATAGTCGGTCATGTCGATCACATAGTTGGTAGTTTCTCCTTCTTTACGGACAGTTTTCAGCGGGAAGGTGGCCACAATGGGTTGAACATTGGAGTTCAATACGGCCTGATACATACCCAGTGTATCAGCAGAATGTTCGAGATAAGAGATTTCACGCACGAACAGTTTGTCGCCGCGTCCTTTCTCGAAACGGATCACTTCGTCGCTGATGTAATCTCCCGGATAGCCTACTTTACGTTTCTGCGCGTCTACCGGTGCTTTCACAACTCTGTTCACAATCAAAATATCACGTCCGAAAAGAGAGTCGGCTATTTCGAAGAAATATTTACCATCTACGTAATGCACTTTAAAAAAGCCGTCCATTGTTTTGGCTTTGCCGGTGATTACTTTTGCGTAAGGTTGCAGAGCATCTTTCTTACTCTTGGCAATGGAGTCAGCCTTGGCTTTATCCACCGCTTCCGTCTTGCTCTTCTTTTTCTTCTTTTTCTTGAAGATGTCCGTCGATTGTGCTCCGGCCAATGGAACGATCATTGCCAGAATCATCAGAATTGAAACTAATTTCTTCATGCTTTCTTTTTTAATATTTATATACAGATACAAAGATAATAATTATTCGATACCGGCAATGCCATACATATTTAAGTTGTTGATACTAGACATCTTTTCATTCGGTTTGCCTGAAATAGTATATTCCTGTCCATCAATTGTCAAAGTAAAATTATAGGTATAAGTTAGCCCTGTTTCAAAAGGTACGGCAATCATCATATAACAGGTCTCCAAACTGGCACCAAAATACCCGGCAGTTATCTCGAAGCCGCCATTAGGAAGATTATAAGTAATACTGTTTATCGGAGTACCGGAAATTTTACCTGTCGACAAATCTACAGTTGCTCCATCTTCGTAGGCAATCGGATGGTCACAGCTCACCACCACTTTAGTAAATTTCTTACCGACAAAAGAATCCGGGCATCCCGCACCCGGTAAAGTGATTTGAGAAAACAATGGTTTGAATTCTCCCAAAGAAACAGTTGCAGCAGAATAGCTAGATGTAGTAGCCGAAGCATAAGCAAAGCTATAATTACGATGCGGCATAAACTCTGATTCATAATACTCCTGCACAGCTAAGTTGGGCAAAGCGACAGCCTTATAATCTTGTGAAGCTGCGTTATAGGGCGTATAGGCATAAATAGTGTGATCGCCACCCTTAAATCCTGCAGCAAGTTCGGAAGAAGGATTCAGCGTAATATCTTCAGTCACACGACTATCACGATCATATACTATATACGTTTTACCATCCAATTCTGTAGTAGTAGCCACCGCTACTTCCGACGGAGCATACGGCAAGTTATCCTGCGGTTTGCCATCGGACAACACATATATTCCTATCTTGTCCGCTTCAATCCATCCCTGGCTTCCATGGGAATACACATTATAAGCACCGGAAACAGCAATTTTCCCCACTACGGGAATATCTGCATCTTCTTCTTCACCATCGTCACTGCTGCAACTTACTGAAGACAATACTAAAGCTACACAAGCAGCAAAATAAAACAGTCTATTTTTCATACTTTTCTCGTTTAAATGATTAATTATTTACTGATAGGTTATTTTCTTTTTCCAATTAATATTCTCCTTCATAGTTCGTGCACCATACCATGCCTTTCACATCGCCAAACCCGCTAAAAGTCTTCAATTCCAAATCGGGAGCAAAACCTTCGAAGAGACGTACCATCTGGCTCGTGTTTACATCGATGATGGCGATATCCCCATTTTCCTGCGAAAGTGCCAGCCGGAAATTCGGATCAGTGCTATTTCCCCCATAGCCATAAAACTCACAAACAACAGGACTTCCACTGATGCCGGTGATACGGCTGCCTGCTGTGTAAGCCAGCATATGGCTGCGCATCTGCATACTGTATATATAGAGATTCTTATCTCCATCGGTAAAGTAGAAATAAGGGTTCTTTTCAAAATTGGAGGACATCTTAATGACACTTTGCGGAGTCAATAAGGAGCTGCCGCTGAATCCGTATTGATCCGTACCGGTTATCAGGTGAGAGTTATTATCCATGTCTTTTACGGCAAACTCGTGCAAATCATAATTTCCGGTTCCCTGCACGTCAATCAGCGACACGTAGTTTGACCAAAATGTCAGCCCGCCGTTGGAGGCTACATCTTTCTTTTCGTAAGCCCCTATTGCCAGGCAGCGGGTTCCCGCTCCCATATTGTTCACCCGCAACACACCGGAGGGAACTTCCAAATCCTGATCGTATGTTTTGAAGTAGACGATGGCAGGAGTATAAACTGCTCCCCACTGCGGATAATGTGTAATGCCGATAAAACGGGCATTTTGCTCATCATACAAGATACAACGTTCTTCGTCGGCACACCAATAAGTGACGTTGTGGAACGGTGCGAAACAGGTGATACGGCTACCTCCCTCAAACTCATACGGCATGGCGCCGTACTTCCCGTAATAAGGAATCGCTTTATTGTCAGTGCCTACGGCACGGATATACACTTCCCCCTGTTCGGAGCAAATCACGTAATATTCTTCCTTGAATGCGAAGTCCATTATCTTCAAGCCTTCCGGCTCTTTACGGTTTTCAAATTCGTGGGCAAGCCACATGTCTTTTTGCAACGAATTGCCATCTAGCGTGACACTTCCACTACCCTGATTTATCAGGATTTTCGGCAAACCTGACACGTAGGAACCGGAGATAGAGCCTAATACATAATAGTAATAGATCCCGAGCGGGTCTGTACCCAGACCATCTTCGATGATGTTTTCTACATCGTGCGTAGCCCGGAGGCCGGGATTGATGAAAGATAAAGAAGATTTTCCGTCTCCTTTGTTGGAGAGAATCATCCAGCCCCAGTCGAAACTGTTCTTTCCCGTCAAGGTATATTTATTGCTGATGTATGTTTCATTCGTTTCCTTATTGATGACTTTCAGTATCAGTTCGTACGTTCCGCCTTTTTCGAACTGATACTTCAGATGATAACCTGTGTAGATCAGTTCACGGTTCAGATACCATTGAACGGTGAAAAGTTCATCAACATTCCCGATGTCCGTTGAGAAGTTGATGGGCGCATCCATCTCGAAAAGGTCGCCTACCATAAACGTGTAGTCCGATGAAGCGGAGTTCACAAAAGAAACTTTGGTAGAGTTTGTATAGTCATAGTTTCCCAAATCGTCATAACAGCCGGTTATCACGAGAAGCTGCAGGATTGAAATGAATAGTATTGTTTTTCGCTTCATAATTTATTATCAGTTATCGAGAATGGTTTCATACAGCGGTGTCACTCCGTCTGTATCATAATATTGGTAATTGCCTTGCTGCCACTGGTCTTTCCACCAGGCCTTGAAGTCGGCTATCAGGTTGACAAACTCAATACCGGTGTATTTATCCAATGATTCGAGTATCTCACCATCCATGAAAATGATAAAAACACGGTATTTCATATCCGAATAAGTACCCAGATTGGCTGCCGAACTCTGGTTCCACCAAACAGGTTGGGAAATCCGGTCGGTCACTTGAATCGTGACGTGTTTGTATTCTGCCGGACCCACCAGACAGTTTTCCACTGCATCCAGTGAAAGGGTAAGGGTGTAGTCTGTGTTGAGCAGGTCTTCATTGCGATAGACGGTGACTTCGTAGGTGTCTTCCGCCAGTCCGCTATGGAAGATGCCGGAGGTCAAAGGGGCATAGTCGATGCCGGAACGGGCGGTGCTTTTCTCTCCCACTGCGGAAATATCACAGGTGGCATTTTCTTCGAGCAGGTAGCCAAGAAGTGTCATTTTCACTTTCACGGTTCCTTCTCGAAGCAAGGGTGCATCTGTAGCAAAGTTGAATGTTATTTTCTGTGGAGACTTATCGCTCATGTAAGTAAAATAGACGTAATTGTCTCCATTATAAACGTCCAGCTGCTCTTCACTGCAAGAGGTGAGAACGAACAGCAGGCAGAAGATGGTATATGTCAATATTCGTTTCATCTTATCCGGGCATTAGTTGGTTGTTTCACTGGTAGGCAATGGAAGTACATAAGAACCTGTCATGTTGATTTCTCCTTCCTCGTCGGAATCGGGCACGGTGGAGAGGTTCATCCGTTTGTAGGTGTAGAAGGTTCCACCTTCGCCTATCATTTCTTTCCGTATATCGAGCAGTATTTCGGCATCCAGTTGTTCGGGTGCTGACTGTCAGACTAAGGGTACGTTCAGCTCCACGGGCTTTTCGAACTGTTTCGAGGTAGTTGATTCCTTCGGTTATCTTGCCATTATAGCTACTGATCTCCGCCAGGATATGACAGATTTCACTGAACCGGATCACTGGTATCATCGGATTCTCCATTGCTTCTACTACTGATTCTACGGAAGGGTTATACTTCAGTGTGTAATACTTCGACTGGGTTTCATTGGTAGTCCCGATCAGGTAGGTGAGCCGATAGTCGGTATATACGCCCGTATTGTCCGAAGCAAACAGGGAAGGGATATTTGCCAACGGCAAACGGGTGGTTGACGAAGAAGAGGAAGAGCCCCATACGGCCTGTTCATAATCCGTAGCCAGCTGTTTCTTGTACAAGCCGAACAATATGTCGTGGGAGACTTTTGTATATCGGGAATTGAGATTGCAGGTAATGTTCTCTCCTTCTGTAAAGCCTATCCACCGTTTCTGCTGATAATAGGTGTTGTAAAGTTCTTTGGCGGCTGTCTCGGCATTCTTGTAATAGGCAGGACCGGCATAGATGCAGACACGGGCTTTCAACCCCAGCAATGCCAGATAGTTGAAGCGGATGCCACGATACCAGAAGAATGCTCCCATATCGTCTATATAGGAACCGGAGTTGAAGCGGTAGCGGGCATTCCATTCGGGAGTAGGTTCGTACATTTGTGAAGCGTACATCGCTTCGGGATGGTATTCGGTGTCAAACTTACGCAGAATGTCTTCCGCTTCGAGCAGGTCTTTCAGGACTTTCTCGATAAAATCGGTAACGGTACATTTTTCTACCACTGCGGCTTCGTATTTATCGCGGTAAGGAAGATAGGCGCCCGAAGGATTGGTTGCCGTTGCAGGAGCAAACAAGCGAAGCAGGTCAAAATGCATCATGGCTCTTAATGACAAGGCTTCGGCGTAAATGAGGTTTTTCTCTTCTTCTCCGTATTCGAACAAAGAGATGTCCGTGGGCCGGATGTTCTCGATGAGCTTGTTCAGGTTGGCTATCACTTTATAGCCTTTTTCCCAGATAGCTGTCACGACGGGTTCGGTGTCGACCGTGTTATAGATAAGTTCGGAAGCGTCGGCATACATCGGAGAGATGGTTCCCGCCTTTTGATTGTATTGCTGGGAGATGGCACTAAGGAATCCCCAGCTTAGTTGCTTACCGTAAAGTTCGTCGGACGCCAGATTGGTGTAGATACCATTCAGGGCATTCCGGTAGCCGAAACCGGTGGAAAACAGATCGTCGTCGGCTATCGCATTTTCTGGTGTTACGTCCAGCCAGGCATTGCAGGAAACGGCTAACATTCCTGTCAGGGCTATTAGTATATGGCTGATTAGTTTCTTCATTTGTATGGTTAGAATATGATGTTAGTAGTCAGATTGAATGAACGCGAATAAGGATAATCCAGTCCCCGTTCCTGACGGATGGTAGACCAATAGAACAGGTCGTTCATCGTGAACGAAAGACGCAGGCCGGATAGATGGAGTTTCTTTAATTGTTCGGGACGGAAATTGTAGCTCATTGTCAATGAACTCCATTGCAGGGTATTGTTTTTCTGTACAAAACGCGAAGATGCGCCGGTGGTGACATTACGGTCACGAATATCTTTCATGGTGGTTATGTCTCCCGGTTTCTGCCAACGGTCGAGCAATACCCGCTTATCTACATTGTCATTTTTAATGTCGGCATTCTCTACATAGGAGACGAGGGTATTGTTGTAAGCATCTCCACCAAAAGTATAGAGGAAAGAAGCAAACATGGATAACTGTTTATAGGACAGGGTATAACCGAATGAGCCTTGTCCCTTGGGAGCTGTATCGCCAATAATGGTCCATTCGTCGGCAGACCATACATCGGTAACGTCACCATTCCGGCGAAGGTAGATTTCTTTGCCGTTTGTGGGGCTGATTCCCAATGACTTCATCCCGTAAATAGAGGTCAGAGAGGCTCCTTCGTAATATTTCAGGTATGTTTTAGCATATTTTGAATCGGAGCTGCTTTCGGGGTTATATCCGCTGAACAGTTCTTCCACTCTTTTATTATAGTCGCGCATTGCCTGGGAGATTTCAATAATCGTGTTTTTGTTTCTTGCAAAGCTGCCGTAGAGCTGGAAGAGCCAGTTTCTGTCACTGTAAAGTCGTGCCCGCAGTTCCAGTTCGACGCCGGTGTTTTTCACCTTTCCCATGTTTTCTTTGTAGGAGGTGAATCCGATAGAGGAAGGGATGGTATAATCGGTTATCAGGTCGATGGTACGCTCGTCGTAGGCAGAGGCTTTCAGATAGATTTTATCGTGCCACAGTCCGATTTCAACTCCATAGTCGAGGGTGTATTTACGTTCCCATTTCAGGTTCGGATTTCCCATCTGATAGAGGAATACACCGTAGCCTGTGGGATACCAGCTGTCTGTTTGCAGCTGATACATATCTTTGGCCGAATAGAGGGAGAAGTTGGTCTTTCCGGTCAGTCCGTAGGAGGCACGGAACTTCAACATGGAGAAGAGTTCGTTCGACTTCATAAAATCATAATTATGAATGTTGATTCCTGCTCCTGTTGACCAGAACATGGACCATCTTTTATCGGAACCAAATTCGGAAGAACCGTCGATACGTCCTGTAAGGTCGGCGAGATAGATATTGTTATAGGTGTAGTTGGAAGTAAGCAAGGCTCCTACCAAGCGGGTGGTATTGTCGGAGCTGCTGGGCTTTCCGTATACTTCTGCCGCATAGTTTGAAGAGACAAGGTCGCCACCAGGGAATCCCCGGTAACGTGTTTCGGAAGCAGTGCTCTGCGTTTGTCTCATGTTGGAGGACAAGCAGATATTGAGATTGTGTCCCTTGAAGGTATTGTTGTACATGAGTGACAGGCTTCCGTCTATCACTGTTCTCTTTTGTGTGGATTCTGTTTTTTCACCATTGATGTTGCCTGTACTGGCTGAATAACTGGCCGATGCGGGATCTTTGTACAGATCACCGGTAGAATTTCTCATCAGGACGGAGAACTGACCGCGCAGACGCAGACCGTCGGTGATACGCCAATTCAGACTAAGATCATCGGTTACTTCATCATAACCGGAATGGTCGAAGCTGTTGTAGAAGTTGATTTCGTACAGTGGATTTACTTGTGTGCCGCTAGCCCCGTCGAACTTTTCGAGACGGCGCACATAATCGCCATTTTCATCATACAGACGCATATAAGGAAGTAAATGGGAGTAATCGCTGAATGAATTGAAGGGGACATCTGTACTTTTGTTATAAGTGTAGGTCACTTTGTTCTTTATTTGTAGTCCGCCAATGCGGTAGTCTACATAAAAAGCGGCATTGGCATTCTTACGGGAAGAGTGTTTCATCACTCCTTCCGTTCCTCTGAATCCCAGTTCCACTCCCCAGCGCACGTCGTTTTCTCCACCGTCTATGAAAACGGAGTGCTTATGGTTCAGAGCCGTGCGTAGTCCTTGAGAAAGCCAATAGGTATCGACACCTGTCAGTACATTATTGAGTCGTTGGTAGTAACCGTTGGTATAGGGGTCTATTTCCGGGGTGTTGCTGTCATATAGTCCTGCCAGGCGTTCGGTTTCCAGCTTCTCACGGGCGTTCATCAGATTGTAGGAGGATAAATCCGGCAGTTCGGCAGAAAGTACTCCGGAATACTGTACACGGAACTTTCCGGCTTCAGGCGCACGCCGTTCAATGACAATTACTCCGTTGGCCGCACGTGAACCGTACATGGCAGTGGCGGCAGCATCTTTCAGGATATTGATGCTGTGGATGCTATTCATATCGAGGTCGTATATCTTTTCTACATCGACTTCAAAGCCGTCCAGTATGAAGATAGGCAGGTTGGAATTACCGCTTAGCACTTCCCGCGAAATGGAGGAGGTGGAGGTCTGCCCAAGTGTCGTTTCTCCGATACCGGTCTGACCACGCAAGACGAATTGAGGCAGGCTGTTGGGATCGGAACCAGCAGCCAGATTCTCCTGTATTCTGAAAGAGGGATCGAAAGTCTGAATGGCCGAAATCAGGTTGTTCGGGTTGACTTTTAACAGGTCTTCTTTCTCTATCTTTGTGGTATTTCCAGTGAAACTTTCTTTCTGTATGGAGTTATAGCCGGTTACAATCACTTCCTGAATACTTTCGGTAGCTTCTACCATCTGCACATCGACTTTCTGCCGGGAAGTGACTTTGATTTTACGGGTTTCAAAACCGATGTAGGAATAGATAACCAGACCGCCTTTTTCGGGCAGGGTCAATACATAGCAACCGTTTATATCGGTAATTACACCAGTAGAATGACCATCCAAACGAATCGTCACTCCTACCATCGGTTCTTTAGAGAGTTTCTCAATCACCCGGCCATAAACATAATTTCCGTGTGGAGGAAGAAGATATGTCTCTTTTGAATTATTTTTGTTTTGGGCTATTGCATTAGTAGATAGTGATAAAATGTATACAAACAATAAGATTCTATTCAAAGCCCCGGAATTTAGCTTTTGCATAACGGATATATATAGTTATTACACCCGCAAAAGTATTCTTATATGATAGACGGAGCAATCACGAATTTTAGGTATTTTACACAACTATTATACCAAAATATAATTAAAGCAAAATCTTTTTGCTTCTGTTTAGGTATTAATCAATAGCAAAAAGAATAACTGCATCATTTATCCTCTATCAAAAGGCAAATGATGCAGCTGTCGGTTATATCTGTTTTTTTATAATGCCAGACGGTATATCTCTTTGCTGTCCTGTTTCGCTAATTTGACATAGTTGCCTACCAATTCACCTTTATTCCGGTGCAGACTATCTGCAAGGCGGTCGATGTCGGGATTCTCAATGCCAAGTTCTTTGAAGGTCACAGGCAGGCCGATGGAAGTAAAGAAGGATTTCAGACGGGAAATTCCTTCAAGGGCTACCGCCTTTTTATCGTCTGATTCTGCCACTCCCCACACTCGGATGGCGTATTGGGCTATCTT